>Ga0187864_10000185_pt1 | contig 71811 bp, 68 predicted proteins | sample June2016WEW_11_4_FD_132985 | JGI IMG/M metagenome (GOLD analysis project Ga0187864, IMG submission 132985) | Peatland microbial communities from SPRUCE experiment site at the Marcell Experimental Forest, Minnesota, USA - June2016WEW_11_40 | ecosystem: Environmental > Terrestrial > Soil >... | reverse complement strand
TCGTCCGGCAGCCGACGGGCCAAACTCTCTAACGTCATCCAGACCTCCTTGTCCGAACGCCACAAGTTTACCAACGTCCAGGGGTTTTTTCCCCTAGCCCTTAGCGGCCCCGCTTGCGGGGCGTGCCGCCGCGCTCTATGCCGCGCGACGATCATTCACGAACCAATAAACATAGAGCGTTTTCAAATATGCCGTGGCGGCTTGCCGACTTCACCTCGGCAGGATTTTCCCCGTAAACCTCTTCCCAGCGTCCCACCGCTCGATCGAAAGCGTTCCAAATGCAAGTCCGCAATTCCGCGACGCCAACCCACCGTTTAGCGGCGTCGCCTGCGACGCGTGTTCCTCTCAACATCCCCGAATCGCGTTCGTCCATTCAGGGACAATTCAAGCATATTTAGCGGCGGTGCGAAGCACCGCGGGTTCCGCCGATGTCCCCGAATCGCGCCCGCCCATTTAGCTGACCGTATTGCGCCCCGAAATCCAGGATGGGAACGATTTCGTCGTGAGGCATTGGGAGGTGATGACGTAACGCGGCTGGGAAATCAAAAGGAAGGCGTGAGTTGTTCATGTACCCCCCTTTTTGATTGACTTGAACCGGAGTTTGCCTACCGTAACGGACACGCCATGCCAACGCTCAATTTCAAAGGCAAGAACCGAAACTGGGTCATATACTGCCGGAAGCTCTGGCTGCACCCGGAGCAGTTGCGGGCGTTTGAGAAGACCAACGGAAAAACAGTCCGGCCCATGCTCGTGCCGTTCGAGTTGAAGTAGAATAGACCGGGAGAGACCCCTATGGACGAAGCGACGATTCGACTGCGCGTGGAGCCGCTGGAGGAAGGCGGTTTCCTGGCAACAAGCCCCGACGTTCCCGGCTTGGTTGCCGAAGGACGTACCATCACCGAAGCCACCGAGATCGCCCAGGGACTTGCCCGCAAGATTGTCGAGTCCTGCCTCGAGCACGGCGATCCAGTTCCGCCGGCGTTAGCGCCCATTGCGACGAAAGGTTCAATCGATCTGCTGGTTCCCGTCGGCGTGCGATGACATGGGACGCCTCTCTGGATTCAAATACCGCGACGTGGCCAGGAAGCTCGGGGCTTTCGGATATGTTTTCGACCGGCCGGGACCGGGAAGCCACGAGGTTTGGCGGCACGCGCAGTCGGGGCGGAAAATCACGCTTCCGCACCACCCTGGCGACATGAAGCAAGGCACGCTGCGCGCCATTCTTCGCGAGACAGGGATTGACGTGAATGATTTCTTGGCAGCCTGATGGACCTGAAACGATTCCAACGCCGGGCGATGAGCTGAGCGTATTGAGCCCCAAAATCCAGGATGGGAACGATTTCGTCGTGAAGCATTGGGAGGTGATACCGCAAGGAAGCGGGGAAATCAAAATGATTCCATTTGCGAGCGAGTGAGCCTGAGACTTCTAACAGAGCCGGGCCGTGTCGGCCCGCCCGCCGGGCGACGCCGCCTGCCAACAGAAGATGGCCGCCAAGCTGCGTTTGAAAAGTTGGTTCCACGACCCGCACCGGCCCGTAACGGCGAAATGACGCCAACCGCGAAACCGGTCAAATCGCGTAACTGCTCACCCCCCGGCTCATTCCGCCGTCCCCGTTTCATTGCGGTTTCAATCTGCCATTTAATCAACCTTACGAAGACTTCTTGAGCGTGGTATTGACCGGCGACAGGCCAGTGATGGTCCCGTCCTTTTGGATGGTGAGGACGATGTTTCCAAATAGGCCGACTGAGTCGAGCGTAATCTTGTCGTCATCGACGGAGTAAGTGGCCGCGTAGGTCGTTTCGCCAATGGAGACGTAGGCCTTATGGCCCGACTTGAACTCGATGCGGCTATTTACGCCTCCCACGTTGGTGTAAGTGCTTCCACTTAGGCCGTCCCCGCAGCCGGAGAGGCCAAGGACAATTACCAACGTAGCCATTATGGGAATTCTGCCCCGCCAAGCGGTTTGGCATTTCATAGTAGTATCCTGTCAAGCGTCAAAGGACGGGAAAACCAAGGGCAACGTTCTGTTGTCGGCAAAGCGGACAGAAGACGACAGTGCAATGCCACGTGCGCCTTCATTCGTCCCCCTTCGTTTCGCTCTCACCGGGGGCCGCGGACGGCTCGGGCGGATACTCTATGGCCAGCCAACCATGCGTCCCATAGTCGGTCTGCTTTCCTTTGTACGAGATCAGATGAAAGACCAGTTGATTGAATAGCCCTACCACCTTATGTGTTATGTCGAGTAGCTCTTGGAGCTTGCCCTCGTAGACATGCCAGTTGCCGTGAGCGACCGTGTTGCGCAGTTTATTCCAGGCCTTCCGCTCGGCCTCGCCGACTGTCCCCTCAGCGACTAGCACACGTAACCGATCATCGGGGCGGGCGCGCTTCAAGCTGCTGACCACACCTAGAACGCGGTCGATCAGTTTTGTATCCCCACCCCAACTCTTCAGATACGCGATGAGTTCCCCAAGAGCCTTAAGGCGTTCAACATCGGGTTTGCCGACAGAAGCGTAGAACTCATCCAGGATTGACTCGACTGCAACAGCGGCGGCAAGCGCTTGACCTTCAATTGAACTGGTCCGGGTCTCGCTCACACCGAACACGCTTCGGGACAAGGCATGCGTGAGCGCTACCTGATCTTTGATCACGTGGGCGAGGTACAGGTCAAACATCCGCCAGACCGAACCGGTCTCATCAATTAATTCGATCTTGTACGGAGGCCATTGCGTCCTCCTTTTCCTCAACTCATCGTGGTTACGAAAGCGCTTAACAGTTTCTTCTCCCTGCGCCTGCATCACCATGGCCCATCTCGGCACTATACCAAGCGCAAAAGTCACCGTTTCCGTGATCCGTCTTTCCAGTTGCAGTGGCAGTCTGGCCTCGCCCGCCGAAGCAGACACCGACAATCCCTCGTCGTCCTCGAAACAGAATGAAAGGCCAAACGAGTCAAACTCTGCCGCGTTTAGACGGCCCCTCTGCGCGGAACGGGTCTTCCCCACGGTTGTGGTCACTTCAGTCCGAGTGTTGCAGGGAAACTTGATCGTTTCAAAAGATCGCAGTTTAACCCAATTAACTTTCTCGACGGCAGAACGACCTTGCGTGAGCGCAATCTCATTACAATTGGCGGTAACTATAAAGCCCTCGCGCTCAACATGGCCGTCGGGATCAGGGTTGATAATCCGATCGGCTCTCCAAGCACGATGATATTTGTCGGACGCTGTGAGCGCAAAGTGATCGCCCTCTTTATATAGAACGCCCGCCTTGGTCGATCCAAAATTGAAGAAAATCTCCCGAAGGTCAAGTTTCCCCTTTGCGTACATCTTGATCTCGAAATCGTGCGTGGCCTTCTGGCGGATATAACCGGTACCGGAGTAGATTTTTCCATCGCTGGCGCGCACAAGGTCCATCTGAACGCAGTCGATGTGAACCTCCCTGCGCCGAAGGTCGTCGAGAAGCTCTTCGTAGTCCTTAGGCAATCCGTCGAACCTCCAAACAGGTATTTCCAGCTCAGCGATAGCCCTCTTGACGTGGCCTTCGGTGAAGTGCCGGACGATATTACAATAGCGTGCCAGGTGAGCCGCGCCAAAACCACTCGCAGGGTGGTTGCAATCGCCGATGCATGGCACACGGTTTGTCGATCGAAGGGGGAAATTAAAGAGGGGGGGGCGAACTGGGGACGCAGCTAGATAAAAACTAGCTGCGTCCCGGTTCACATCCTAAAACACCCGGAAACCGGGTACTGACAGCACTGGACAAACTGCTATGTCTCTCCTCCGCATTAATTGATGATGCCCTCGAAAACCGATCATCGAAACAGCTCGTCAGTTGGCAGCCTTTTTCGCACCTATTACTGCGGAAGCGTTTCTGGTCGCTTCAGCCTTCCCCGCTTGACCTGACTTAGCGCTGCCGCCTCGGCCTGTTAAGCCGCCTTGGCTCGCTTCAACTTCCGTGTTACCCAAAGCGATGTCAACAAGTCCGGTCTTATCGGTAATCTTCACGTCTTGTTCCTTTTTGTCTGGCATACGACGCTCCTCTTTCAATAAACAGATGGCCTCACGACCATCTCAACCATTTGAGTCCAAAGCGGCAACGTACCGCCCGTTAGACTCTATTGCTGAATGTGCTGTCATTTCCTGAAATTCAAAGGATTAATATGATCTTCCAAGAGAGAATCAAAGACGACGCGATCAATCCGGGTCGGGTCAAAGGTGTGTCGTCATGCAAAATCCCGCCAATAATCCAGTTGAGCCCGGTGAAGGTGAAATAAAGAGGACGTGATTCGTTTTGACTTTTGCCGCGGGTCTTTTGGGATTGCCGGGATGCCGCAGCCGGCTCGCAACACGCCGGGTGGTCTGGTATATCACGTTCTCAATCGAGCCAACGGGCGATTGCGCTTGTTTCGCAAGGACGAGGATTTTCTGGCCTTCGAATAGGCTGGCCAAGGAATCGAAATGATGGAACCAAATCGCGTCCTCTTTAATTCTCCCCTTTAATTCCCACGAATTTTGCGAGGCGCCCCCGCGCAATTGCCGAATCTCGCCAAATGTTTCTATCTCGTGGCCAGCGACTGGCGCCCAACGCGGTTAACGGAACATGCCAATAAAGATATTTGTTCGTTGTGATGGCGGCCTTGGCAACCAACTCTTCGAGTACGCCTTTGGCCGCTCGCTTTCGATCCGGACTGGCGGCGAGTTGATATTCGACACCTGGAAATCGCTCCGCGGCCGCAGCCGACCGTTCCAGCTCGATCATTTCCACATCAAAGCCCGGCTCCCCACCAAATTCGAAAACATAATCTGCCGGCTGGTTGACTCCCGGCGGCTGCAAGCCGCGTCCAGGATGATCCGTCGAATCGCCCCCGGCTCGTTGCCCACCGTTGTTCGCCAGAGAAAGCACGGCTTCGATCCCAAAGTTTTTGAATACCCCGGGTCCGTTTTCCTCGACGGTTGGTGGCAAAGCGAATTGTATTTCCACCAGCATCGTGATGTGATTCTCTCTGAACTGACCCTTCGCGACCCGCCCACCGAAACCAACCTGAAGAGCCTCGACCAGATCAGAAACTCCACCGCCGTTTGCGTCCACGTGCGCCGCGGCGACTACGTCACCGACCCGTATATCTTCAAACACATCGGCGTCAGCGGTTTGGAGTATTATCAATCCGCGATCAATCTCATTGGGCAACGGGTCGCGTCTCCCACCTTCTTCGTCTTCTCTGACGACCCCGAATGGACCCGCCAAAACCTTCCCGTCCCGGAGCCGCGGCATTTCATTAGCCACAATTGCGGTGTATCCGATTGGGAAGATCTCCGCTTGATGTCCGCCTGCCGGCATTTCATCATTGCCAACAGCACCTTCGGTTGGTGGGGCGCCTGGCTGTGCGCCCATAGTCAAAAATTCGTGATTGCCCCCGAGCGATGGTTTGCCAATTCACGAATCTCCACCAAGGATATTGTCCCCCGCGAGTGGACCGTCATTTAGGGGGGGGTGAAATAAAGCGGGCGCGATTCAATCTGGGTCGGGTCAAAGGTGTGTCGTCATTCAAAATCCCGCCAATAACCCAGTTGAGCCCGGTGTTACACTTTTTTCATCCATTCCATGACAAAAATCACAAATCGGCCGTAACTTAAATCAGAATAAACTCTTACAACCATCCATAAGTTAGCATATACTAAGCAAAATCGAAAATGTGTAACAAAGTGTAACGAGGTGTAACATCTGTCTCATTGGCCAGAATTCAAAGTGGCGACAAAAACACGGGCCGCCAGGCGACAATGGCGGGCGAGATGACCAACAACCAGAGCTTGCCGAATTGGTTTGCGATCGCCGCATTTCTGCTGGGCAACGGTTTCGTTTTTGTGAATCCACCGCTGAAGGCGCCGGACGAATGGGCCCAATTCGCCCGCGCCTACCAGGTCTCCCGCTTGCAGTGGCTTCCGCAGCAACAGCACGGCATCCTCGGCGGCTACGCTCCGGCAGGAATCGCAACCCTCAGCAAACGCTTTGAGAAGGTTTCATACGACGGCGTCAGCGTTGCGCAAATACTCGACGGCCGACGCATCCCTTTCGATACGCGCGATCTCACGTTCTTGTACTTCCCAAACATCGCGGCCTATCCCTCGTTGCCTTTCGTGCCGCCGGCCATCGGAATTGCCATCGCCCGACTCTGTTTTCGCTCTGCGCTGGCCGCCATGTATTGCGGGAGGGAGGCGAATCTGATCGGTTACATCGTGCTGGCGTACACGGCCCTCAGGATGATGCCCCATCCCCATTGCCGCTTGACGCTGGCATTGATCGCCCTGTTGCCGATGTCCCTATACCAGGCGGGATCGCTCTCGGCCGACGGCGTGACGATCGCGATGGCCCTTGTGGTGGCGACCGCCGTTTGGCGGCTCACCTTTCTCGAAGGCCTCGCGTCCAAATTCGATGTGTCCCTGTTGTTCGTCTCCACCCTTTGCCTCTCGCTCACGAAATTCGCGTACGCTCCGATATCGCTGCTCGTTCTGATGATTCCCGCAAAGCGCCTGGGAGGTTCCCGCAGGTGGGGAGCGATCGTCGGGGCGATCCTGCTTTCCAATTGCCTGGCGATCGTCCTCTGGATGTCGCAATTCCGCGGCATTCCACAGATCGATTTGAATCCCGGCGCCAACCCGCCCCAACAGGAGCAATATATTCTGCATCATCTCGGGAGAATTGTTCCGCTTCTGATTTCCACAACGGCAACCTATGGAAAAGAGATTGTTACGGGCGTGATCGGCACCTTCGGTTGGAATGAACTGATGCTGCCGTTGATATTGGTCGTTATTTATTACGCGCTGCTGCTGATATCGGTCGTCGCCAATGGGCAGCCGCGCTATTGGCGAGGCGCGATCGTCGCCATTTCCACGGCGATCGTCAATTTCGCCGCGATCCTGACGGCGTTCTACATCGAATGCAGGCCCGTTGGCGAGACCCCTATCGCCGGATTTCAGGGGCGGTATTTGATCCCGCTGTTGCCGCTTCTGATATTCTTCGGCGGAGCCAAAACCAATGCCGGAACGAAGTTTGGCAGGCTGCTGTTCATCGTGGCGGTGCTGATTGGCGGATTTTCCGTGCTGTTCCTGGCACAGCAGCTATATCCGGCTTTTCCGGCCAGTCGCTTTTACTATCGGTTTTCCGAGTAGAAGGATTGCTGAAATCCACCGTTTCAGGACTTCGTCTGCTTCTTCGGCCGGCCACGCGGCTTGAGCGTGTGCTGCAATCCCATAGGCCGGGCCATCTTCAGCGTCCAGCGATCGCTTCCCAGCGGCCGCCCACGCTCGAAGCTGAGTTTCAGACGGTCCTTGTCAGCCGAGGCGATCGGCTCGTTCACCAGCGACGGCCAATTCCGCGGCCGATCCACCGGCCAATCATCCAGAAGCTTTTTGGATAATTTGTCCTCACAGCCCAGACTTGACCACCGCCAGTCTTGTGCGCGGCGAACCAGCGTTGCCCGCCGCGGATTGGCCTCGAGGTAACGCAGCAGCGTGAGCAGATATGCGTCCTTTTCCACCGGGAAGCTTTTGTATCGCCCCTGATACAGGTGTCCGCTCGTGCCGCGGTAGTGAGCGCGGTAACGTTTGACGTGCGTGTTGGTCAGCCAGGAAAGGTAAGCGGCCAGATCGCCGCCGCGCCGCGGACGCAGGACCAGATGCCAATGATTGGGCATCAGGCAGAAGCCGAAGATTTCGATGTCCGCCCGCCGCTTGGCATCGATCATCAGTTCAACGAAGGCGTCAAACTCGCCCGGCTTGCGGAAGATTCCCATGCGGCCATTGCCGCGATTGAGCACGTGATAAACGACGCCGCCAATGGCGGCCCTGGCGGTGCGAGGCATGAGCGAAACAGTTACTCGAAGTGGCGTGAAACGTCAACATTGGTGGATGTCACCGTTTCTCCGTTTCCACCACAGCATTCAGCCACAAGACGGCCAAACGTCAAACGGCTTCTTGTATCGCGACATCTGCTTGTATTACGACATGCGGCTTTCTTGACTTCGCTTCGGTGTCCCGTAGCATCGCTTTGCCCGAAGCGGATTGCTGGGTACTAAATAATCGATCGAGATTCTCGATATCTTGACGAAAAGGCGCTCCCCTTCGGGTCGCGGCTAAACGTGATAGAGGTCGAGAATTGTGGTTTCCATTTATCGAAATCAGGAGTATTTCACATGGCTAAGAAAAGCGTTGCGGATGTGGATGTTCGCGGCAAGAAAGTTCTCATGCGCGTCGATTTCAACGTCCCGATCGAAGGCGGGAAAATCACCGATGATCGGCGAATCGTTCAATCGCTGCCGACCATCAAGGATATCATTGGCCGCGGCGGGCGGCTGATTTTGATGTCGCATCTGGGCCGGCCCAAGGGTGGGCCGGAGCCGAAGTATTCGCTGAAACCGGTGGCTGAGAAGCTTTCACAGCTTCTGGGCAAACCCGTGAAATTCGCGGAGGACTGTATTGGGCCGGTCGTGGAAAAGCAGGCCAATTCGCTGAAGGACGCGGAGGTGCTTTTGCTGGAGAATTTGCGCTTCCACAAGGAGGAGGAGAAGAACGATCCGAATTTCTCGAAGCAGTTGGCCAGACTTGGGGATGTTTACGTCAACGACGCCTTCGGCACGGCGCATCGCGAGCATGCCAGCACGTTTGGGGCCGCGCAGGCGCTGGCGGGCAAGCCGCGCGTGATTGGGCAGTTGATTCAGAAGGAGTTGAAGTTCCTGGGCGAAGCGGTCAGCAATCCCAAGCGGCCGTTTGTCGCGATCCTTGGCGGGGCCAAGGTCTCGGACAAGATCAATGTCATCGAGCAGCTGCTGGCAAAGGCGGACCTTCTGCTGATCGGCGGCGCGATGGCGTACACGTTTTTCCTGGCGCAGGGCAAGGAAGTGGGAAAGAGCCTGGTCGAGCGCGATAAGGTGGAATTGGCCAGGCAATTGCTCGCCAAGGCTGGGGGGAAGATCCGCCTGCCCGTGGATAATGTCATTTCGGACAAGATGACGGATGATGCGCAGACGAAAGTGGTCGAGGGAAATATTCCGGCGGACATGGAGGGATACGACATCGGGCCGAAAACGCGCGAGCTGTACAAGGCGGAGATTGCCAAGGCGAAGACGATCGTCTGGAACGGTCCGATGGGGGTATTTGAGAAGAAGCCGTTCGCGGCGGGGACGAAGGCCGTGGCCGAGGCGGTGGCTCAGGCGACGAGCAAGAACGGGGCGGTGACGGTGATCGGCGGCGGGGACAGCGCGGCGGCGATCGAGCAGATGGGATTGTCCGAGAAGGTGAGCCACGTGAGCACCGGCGGCGGCGCGAGCCTGGAGTTTTTGGAGAAGGGACATTTTACAACGCTGGATATTCTGGACTGACTTCAATCACCGATGAATCGATGACCTCCGATCCCTTTCAATCCACGGCACCGCAGATCGCGGCGTCGATTCTCTCGGCGGATTTTGCGAAGCTCGCCGATGAGATCGCGGAGGTGGATCGGGGCGGGGCGGATTTTCTTCATCTGGACGTGATGGACGGCCATTTTGTGCCGAACATCAGTTTCGGGCCGGCGGTGACGGCCGCTACCCGCCGCGTCACGGCTGCGTTTCTCGACGTGCATCTGATGATCAGCGAGCCGGAGCGATATGCGCCGGATTTCCTGAAAGCCGGGGCGAATGGATTGACGTTTCATGTGGAAGTAGTGGCCGATGCGGCGCAGACAGCGCGGCGGCTTCGGCAAATGGGATGCAAGCACGTTGGAATCACGCTGAACCCGACGACGGCGGTGGAAAGGATTTTCCCGGCGTTGGACGAGGTCGATCATGTTTTGGTGATGAGCGTCGTGCCGGGGTTTTCCCGACAGAAATTCATGCCGGAGGTTTTGCCCAAGGCCGAGGCGGTTCGCAAGCGATTGCGCGGCAATCAGCGGCTGGAGATGGATGGGGGAATCCACAGGCAGACGATCCGGCAGGCGCGAGAGGCCGGGGTGGATTGGTTCGTCGTGGCCAGCGCGATTTTCGACCAGAAGGATCGGGCGGCGGCGATCGCGGGGCTGCGGGAATGTTTAGGGTCCGCTTAGACTGCCGATGAGTTCGGAACCTGCTCGTTGCGTCCGATAATCACATCGACGTTATGCCATTTATCGCGTGCAAATAAGTTCCATTCCTTTACATCGTCGCTCTGGAAGTTTATCACGATTGTCATGTCGACGCGGGCGGTGTTGATCGAAGCCGGGCCGACGCCATGGGACGTCGAGGGGCGCATCGTCGGCAATTCGTCTTTACCGTTGGCCGCTGAGGTGATGGATTCGATCCGGCATCTGCTCGACGCCGTGGCGGTGCCGATCGAAAGAGTTTATCACGCCGCCGCCAACGAGGCTTGCCATCAGGTTGCCCAGCTCATCTCCAAGAAATTTGGAATTCGCGCGCGGGATATTGGGGATTTGGACGAGGTGCGGCTGGGATTGTGGCAGGGGCTTTTTCCGGAGGATGTCCGCGCGCGGTTTCCGACGGTGTATCCACAATGGGAGGCTCAGCCGCTGCTGGTGACGCCGCCGGACGGCGAGCCGCTGGAGGAGGCCATCCGGCGAATCCGCGCCCCTCTGAACCGAATCCTCCGAAGGAACAAGGACCAGACGCTCGCCCTGCCGCTACGGCCCATGGCATTTCAGATCGTCCAAGGGATAATTCAAAAGCAATCATCGGTTCAGATCGCCAGTCGCTTGCGTGAACGGCAGGCGCTGGCGACGATTGAGATCGATCCGGCAGCCATGAAGGCGCTGCTGGCGTGATGCGCTTATGTCCGAAGCACCCAACGAACAGATTTCCACGAAGAAAGACGGGGTTCCCGAGGGCCTTTGGATGCGCTGCTCGGGCTGCGGGGCCATGCTCTATCGGAAGATGGTGGAAGAGGCGCTGCACGTCTGCCCCGAATGCCAATATCATTTCCGAATCTCGGCGCGGCAGCGGATCGATCAACTCGTGGACCCGGCCAGTTTCGAAGAAATGTTCGAGGACATCGAGCCAACGGACCCTCTGAAATTCGTCGATAAAAAAACATACAAGGAGCGGTTGAAGGACGAGCGGGAGAAGTCGGGCGAAAAGGACGCCGTGGTCTGCGGCAAGGGGTTTATCAAGGGGCGGCCGATCATGATCGCGGCGATGGATCCGACGTTCATGATGGGATCGATGGGGAGCGTGGTGGGTGAGAAGATCACGCGGACGATCGAGGCGGCGGCGGAAGAGAAGCTGCCGCTGGTGATCGTGAGTTGCTCCGGGGGGGCGCGGATGCAGGAATCGGCGCTCTCGCTGATGCAGATGGCCAAGACCAGCGCGGCGCTGGCGCGGCTGGACGAAGCCGGGGGGCTGTTCATCAGTCTGCTGGCGGACCCCACGACCGGCGGCGTCACGGCGAGCTTCGCCATGCTGGGGGATTTCATCATCGCCGAGCCCAAGGCGCTGATCGGCTTCGCCGGCCCGCGCACGATCTGGAACACGATCAAGGTGGAATTGCCCGAGGGATTTCAGCGCAGCGAATTTCTCCAGGAGAAGGGATTTATCGATTTTGTCGTGCATCGCAAAGACCTGCGCAGCGAAATCGTGCGGCTCGTGAATTTCTGCACTGAAATGAAAGATTAGGCGATGGCGCGAGCCGATCACGACGGATTATCCTTCGGCAAATGGGTCGCGGCTCCGATCATCATTCTGTGCAGTTGGTTGATCTTCTGCATAGCGGCGGCTGTCGATTACGACCGGAAGAACAACGATTTGATGGTATCGTTGTTCACGCTTCTGGGCCTGGCGCCGCTGGTGATTGTGCGAATTGGGGTAGGTCTTCGCCGCCGCTGGTGGCCCCGCCTGCGCCAGCTCATGGAGGAACATACCCAGCGGCTCGATGCGCTGCCGAGTCGTTTCATCGGACTTTGGATCGCGCTGGCGGCGGGGACGGGACTCTATTTTGAACTGGTTCTGATCCGCTATCACGGAACGTGCTTTGCAGTCTTTGGCTTTTTCAAAAACCTGAGCTTGCTCTCCTGCTTTTTGGGCCTGGGAATGGGATATGCGCTGGGCCGAACGCGGCTGGCGCTGACGCCGCTGGCAATGCCTCTTTTGGCGATTCAGGTTGTCGCGATGCACCTGCTGGGTTATGCGGACATCGCCTGGACGCTGCAAAATCCGATCTCCGAACAGATGACGATGGGATTGCCGACGGCGGCGGGGGCCGACCACATCCTGCTGGTGTATGCATTCTTGATCTGGGCTTTTACGTTTAATGCGCTGTGTCTGATGCCGCTGGGACAATTGGCATCGCACCTCATGGGGCGGGCCGCCACGCTGCCGGCGTATGGGTGGAACCTCGTCGGAAGCATTCTGGCGGTGCTGATGTTTTGGGGGCTGTCGTTTTTGTGGTCGCCGCCGGTGGTTTGGTTCGCCGTGGGATTCATCGCGCTATTGGCGCTGCTGAGAGGCATGCTGCTGGGAACAGTCGTTATCGCCGCTATCGTTTTGGGTTTGGTGGGCACCCCATTGGCCGTGGATTACTACGATCTGTATTCGCCATACCAGATCTTGACCGTAGTTCCGAGCGACAGCGGCCGGCCGGTCATAATGGTGAATCACTTTTTCTACCAGTACATTTTTGATCTCAGTCCGGAAGGACCGGCGTTAAACGGAAGCCGGGCGATCAATCAGGAATATTATGGCGTGCCCTATCGGTTCAAAAAATCCTCGCAGGATGTGCTCATAGTCGGAGCCGGCACGGGAAACGACGTGGCTTCGGCGCTGCGGCACGGCGCGGGACACGTCGATGCCGTCGAGATCGATCCGCTGATCCTTCGGCTAGGCAAGTCGCTTCATCCTGAAAAACCCTACTACTCCGACCGCGTGACGCCTCATGTGCAGGATGCGCGGGCGTTTTTTCGGTCCACCGACCGAAAATATGATTTGATCGTCTACGGGCTGCTCGATTCGCACACCGCCCTGTCGGGAATGTCGGGCGTGCGCCTGGACAGCTATATCTACACAGTCGAAGCATTCAAGCAGGCGCGGAAATGCCTGAAGGACGGCGGCGTTCTGTGTCTCTCGTTCGCGATGAACACCGAGTATCTCGCAAAAAAACTATCTTCGATGCTCCAGCGGGCGTTCGACGGCCAGAATCCCCATGTCTTTTTGAGCCCGAGTGGGGCAACCGTTTTTGTGATCGGCGGCGATTCGGCGGCCGTCCCTCTGCCCGGCTCTTTCACCGACATCACGGCCTACGCTTCCGCTCACGCGTCCGTGGACCCATCAACCGATGACTGGCCCTTTTTTTACATGCCCGTCAGGACATATCCGGTTTCCTATCTGGTGATGATCGCGATCATGATGTTGATGTCGGCTTTATTCATCATGCCCGTGCTGCGATTCGAATCCAGCGGAAGGGTCGTGTCCGTGCCCTGCTTCCTCCTGGGCGCGGGATTCATGTTGCTGGAAACCAAGGCGGTGACGGAATTGGCCCTCTTCTACGGCAGCACATGGATCGTCATCAGCATCGTTATCCTGGCGATTCTGATCATGGCGTACTTGGCGAATTTGGTCGTGATGCAATTTCCGAGAATTCCGCGGACGGCGTCTTACTTGTTGCTCCTGGCGAGCATCGGCCTGGGCCTTTGGTTCTCAACGGTCAGCGGGTCGATGCAGAGCCCGTGGCTGAGCCGGATTCTCCCGACGGCGATCTTGACGTTGCCGCTCTTTTTTTCGGGCCTGATTTTTTCGGCCGAGATGGAATCCGCCAATTCCGTCGCGGCCGCTTTGGGATCGAATCTGATCGGCGCGATGCTCGGCGGATGTCTTGAATACAACTCGATGTACTTTGGGTACCGCTCGCTGTATGTGCTGGCGATCGTGATTTATGGTTCGAGCATGATCGTGTCGCTGTCGCGGCGAACACGAAGCGGGGAATTGGCCGCCGAGATCATCGCCGCAAAATGACGCGATAACATCGGTTTTTCCGAACATTCGCGAAATAGGCTTTCCCGTGATAGAATAGAGGCAATGACGATTGAGACGACCATCCGCATTTGGCGTGAGGGAAATCAATACATCGCTCACGCCCTACCGCTGGACGTTTCCAGCGCCGGTGATACGCCGGAGGCAGCGCGCCTCGCATTGGGCGAGGCGGTCAGCCTCTTTATTGCCACCGCCCGCGAGCGAGGGACTCTTGATGAGGTTTTGGAGGAATGCGGATACACCTCTGAGGGTGACAAATGGGTCGCGCCAAACGTCGTCACCCAGAAACAAGAATTGCTTGCCGTGTGAACCATGCCGCGGATCACACCGGTATCATGGAAGCGGCTGGAGCGGGTCTTCCTGTTGGCAGGTTTCACATTCGCTCGGCAAGAAGGATCACACCGCTCCTACGTGAAATCCGGCCTGGCTCGCCCGGTGGTGATTCCCACTTACGACGAGGTTCCGGTGTTCGTGATTCGTAACAATCTTAGGACCGCCGGAGTATCGCGTGAAACTTATTTGCGGTTGCTGTCGCGTGCGTGATAAGAAATGGCCGTTGCGCGCCGAATGTGGCAGTTCACGGTTGCTCCACCGATTTCACTTCCACCTGATCGTTCCGCGATAGATCGGCCAAGGTTTGCTTTCCCATCGTCGCTTGAATGATGACCCGGCCGTCGATGAATTGACGGTCCTTCACCTGGGTATGCGTTTCGATGAACGCCAGGAGCTTGCCATTGGCGGAGTCGGCTTCCAGCGTCACGTCCACCTGCTGCCCCCGCACCTGAGCGACAACGGCCGCGTGGAGCTGGTCGATGCCTTTGCCCGTTCGCGCGCTGATGGGGATGGCGCCGGGATGAAGTGCGCGCCATTCGGGAAACCGCTCTTCCCCTTCGGGCGTGTCGATCTTGTTGAGCAGAAGCAATTCCGGTTTTCCCGTCGCCCCGATTTCCTCCAGGACTTTATGCACCGAAGCGAACTGTTGATGGGCGTGCGAATGGCCCACGTCCAAAACGTGCAGAAGCAGATCGGCGTGAACGGCCTCCTCGAGCGTCGCCTTGAAGCTGGCAACCAGATTATGCGGCAGATCGCGGACGAAGCCGACGGTATCGCTCAGCAAAACCTGCAACCCCCGCTCGAGCTTCCATGCCCGCGTCTTGGTGTCCAGCGTGGCGAAGAGCTTGTCGTCGGCATACGTTCGGGCGGCGGTGATGGTGTTGAACAGGGTGCTCTTGCCCGCGTTGGTGTATCCGACGATACAGACCGTGTAATGCAGCCGATTGCGTTCGGACACGAGACGGCCCTTGCGCTGCTGAATGATCTCGATCTGGTCGCGGAGGTGATCGATGCGCTTGCGGACGAGGCGGCGATCGATCTCCAACTGCTGTTCGCCCGGCCCGCGTGTGCCGATGCCCGCAGGCGCGCCGCCGGCGATGCGCTCGAGGTGTCCCCACATTCGCGTCAGTCGCGGATAGGTGTACTGCATCTGGGCAAGCTCCACCTGGAGTTTGGCCTCGTGGGTCTGCGCCCGGGTCGCGAAGATATCCAGGATCAGCTCGGAGCGATCCAACACCTTGATCCCGCCCAGGCGCGGGCTGTCCGCCTCCTCGTTGATGATCTTTTCCAGCGCCCCGATCTGGCCCGGCGACAGATCGTTGTCGAAGATCACCACGTCGGCTTCTTCCTTGATGGCCAGAGCGGCGATCTCCTTCACCTTGCCCGAGCCGACATAAGTTCCGGCATCGATGCGCTGGCGGCGCTGCATGATTCTCCCCACGACTTTCGCCCCGGCCGTGCGGGCCAGCGATTCCAGTTCGCCCATCGGATCGCGCGGATCGGCCGTGGATTTCGGCAGAATTACGCCGACCAGAACGGCTTGCTCCTGGCGAACCGACAACTTCGTTCGTCTCACCTCGGCCATGGAGGCATTCTAGGTGGTCAGTGCCGAATGCCAAATGCCAAATGCCGAATGCGCGGGAATTCGTGGGGCCAATTCGACCGGCGAACCCGGCGACCCGCGGTCGCACCCTAAATATTGCGCCCCTCGTTTGGGCATTCACAATTGACTGGCGTCGGGCGATTCTCAAAGCTATAATTCGGCATCGCCTGGGTGTGGTGGCTCGTGCCATGAAGCGCAGGATTATTCAGCGTCCAATGGATAGGACATACGCTCGCGGTGGCCCCCCCGGCCGATGGCCAACGGCGCATGAATTTCGACTCGCCTCACACTTCTCTTTCCGGTAATGGCCAAGGCGCCGTCGCGCTGCGCGTCGGCGCGCTGCACACCAGTGCGCTGGACGCCAATGTTCTGGTTCTCAATCGGTTCTATCAGGCGATCCGCGTCATCAATGTTCGACGAGCCTTTTCGCTGCTGTGCCGGAAATTGGCTGAGGTGGTGCACATTGAGACCGACGCCGCGGGCCAAAGCCGCTGGCAGAACTTCAGCTTCGACGACTGGCGGGAGCTGAGCCAACTCAAGGCGGAATTCGAGCCGGAGGAACACGACTGGATCCACACCGTTCGCTTTCAGATCGCGGTGCCGCGGATCGTTCGTCTGCTGGCTTATGACAAGCTCCCCCGGCAGGAAGTGAAATTCAACCGGCGGAACATTTACGCCCGCGACAGCAATCGCTGCCAGTATTGCGGCAAGCGAATGCCCACCACCGAATTGTCGCTGGATCACGTGGTCCCCCGCAGCCAGGGCGGCCGCAGCACGTGGGAGAACACCGTCTGCTGCTGCGTGAGGTGCAACGTCAAGAAAGGCGGCCGCACTCCCGAGCAGGCCCGCCTGCACCTGATCGCCCGGCCGATCAAGCCGAGACGCAGCCCGGTCATCAACATCCGCCTGGCCGATGCGCGGTATTCAAGCTGGAAACAGTTTTTGGATACGGCGTATTGGACGGTGGAGTTGAAATAGCCAATTCACTGCAGGCCCCAATAGCAGAACGTCGAACGTTCAATGCTTTCGTTTAAGCTTTTGCCACGGAACCAACTTGCCCGCCGCTATTGCCGCTTTGGCCTGGCGGATTCGTAGTCGCATCCGGGCGATTCGCGGATCACTGTCTGAGGACCGATTACCATTTTTCTTGCCCAAAAAATCAATAAATTCCGCCGCCGGTTGGAGGCGATCCAACGGGAGATCGTCCAACTGCTTTTTTATCTTCCGTCGAAGTTCGATCGTGCTCATGCCGCTACCTCCGCATTTCATTGTGTCGGCGATCCGCTCCTTTTCTACGCCATGTCCATCCGATAGAATGCGATTACCTGGAACCAGCCGCTCGACACGGAGGTCGTCATGTCCGACGCCGCTCGCCGCAAGGAACGTCAACGACTCAAGCGTGAAAAGAAAAAGGGCCAACATCGCCGCGCCATGGCGGCCAGCCCCTACAAACGCATCGGACAAGCTGGCAAGCTCGAAGCGTGCTATATCAACGCCGGCTGGCAAGAAAACGGGTTGGCCTCCATTCATCTCGTTCGCGAGAATCCCCAGAGGGGCTTCGCGCTGGCCTGCTTTCTGATCGATCTCTGGTGCGCCGGATTCAAAGACGCCTGGGGCCAGCTTAATTTGTTGCATGATGACATTGACCGCCATGTGGATCGGGCCGAGGAGCGCTTCGAACTGGTTCGAATTGAGCCGGACGCCGCGCGACACCTTGTCGCCGGCGCCATTCGCTTCGCCAGGCAAAACGGATTTCGGCTGCCGGCGCACTACGAGCGATGGGTCAATCTCCTGGGCGAAATTCCCGATCCGGCCACGGCCGATCTGCGATCGTTCGGCAAAGACGGAGGATTGCTGTGGGTGGGCAGCCTCGAAGACCTCGGAAAGCGACTGATCGGTTGCTCGCTCGACGATTTCCTGGACCGGCCCGACGTCGATTTCGTTGCGCCGGAGGAAGGCTTTGACGAGCCGGACTGGGAGGATGAATCCGAGGATGATTCCGGGGAAGAGATCGAACTGGATGAAGCGCTGGACCAGAGCATCGAGGACACCTGTAAGCGGCTCACCCGATTTTGCGCCTCGCGCGGCGAGCCGCTCCCTCCGCTGATGCGCGACGCGGTTCAACTGGTCTTGGCCGGCTGCTATGTGCAGGTGGCGGACTTGGATTTGAAGCCGGCGGATGATGCAACGGATTCGCCCCCACCGATCAAGCCGCTCACCGCCCGCGAGATTCTTGGACCCAAGCTGGAATCCGCGTGCACGGAGCCCATGAAAGAGGCCGTCGTCCGGGTCGCCCATCTGATGCGAGACATGGTGGATTGGGTTCCTTCGGAGAATCCCCAGAACGTCCCGACGTAATTTGTTTTCGAGCGGAACGAACAGCTCGCCGGCGATATCACGCCGGGTCTTGGCCAATTTCGCCCTTTTCCAAGCCCGCTCACGAGCCCATCGCCGCCACCGCCTGCTCGAGGAATTTCACGGCCGCCTCGTCCATTTCCATGGCAACCGTCAGCGCCTGTTGCTCGCGCTGCCGAACCTCGTCGGTCCATTGGCCTATATGTCCGCAATAGAGGAAGCACGGCCGCTGCGCAAACTCCGGTTCCTGGAGCCGATCAATCCCCCGTTGGTATGCCTCGGCCGCTTGGATGAGGCGTGGTCCGGCCTCCCCACCCAGCGCCGGGGCGGCGGTCTCCCGCAGAAACGTCACCGCCGCCCGCCGCGCAGCGTACGGTAGTTGAATGAATTGACGTGAAATAGGCTTTTCAGTTGCTTCTCATCCAAGCCTGATACGTCCAGCAGATCCGCACGCCATCGCTCTAACGCCGCCCTTCCATACCAGTATTCGCCCGGCCCGGTCTTCCAGGAGCCGCGCCGCCAGTGGTTCACCGCCAAAGCCAGCGCCGCACGGACCGCCTCTTGCCCCCCGGACCCTGGGCGGTGCTCGCCCAGATAAAGCCACATCCACCCCAAATTCCGCGCCGGCATCTCCCCCCCTTTCTCGCCGGTGTCGTATCCTTGGAACAGGATCGTCTGGCCGTCCGAGGCATACCCATACACCACCCCCATGTTCAGCCCGCCATCGTAAGCCAATACCGGCCGGCCCGCATCGATGGACGCCACCAATCCCGGCGCCCCGACCTGGCGCGCCCGTTCGTCGGGGTGGAACTCCACTCGCATCGGCCAGCCCGTCGCGCGCTCGGCAGCGAGTATCTCTTCATCCATTTCCCCCACAGCGGAAGATGCGCACCATCGCTGCGGTATTTCCTTCGTCGGCTTCCACCACCGCACCCGGAACGCCAAACCCGTGAACCCCATCAGGTTTGTGTACGAACACGGGCAGGCTGTCGCCGCCAGCGCCGCCTCCAGCGCGCCGACGAATGTGCACTCCTTGCCCCGTTCCCAACCCAGCGCCGGCACTTTCTCCAACACTTTGCCGGCAAAACCTGCCGGGAGCTTGTGTTCGTTGAATACCTCTTGCACCATAGGCGTAACCTCCTCGGAGACAGCAGCGCCCAGCGCAGCCTTGAGCCTTTGCTGGGCACGATGGATCAGCGATTTGGCGGTTCCGAGCGGGATGTCCAGGAAGTCAGCCACCTTCTGATACGACAACCCGTCCAGGTGGAACATGGTCAACGGCACGCGGTACTTGGGCGGAAGCCCGGCCACCGCCTGCATGACGGCATCGGCCAGTTCCCGTCCCTCGGCGATTTGCGCCGGGCCGGCCCGAAAGTCGGGTACCTCCAACGCGTCCAGGTCGATCTTGCCGTCGATCTGCTGGAACAACTGCGGCCGGTAGGCCTTCAGCCAGTTCATGGTGACGCCAAACGTCACGCGCCGCAGCCACGCCGCGAACTTCGCCGGGTCGTGCAACTGATCCAGGTTGGTATAGGCGCGGATGAACGTCTCCTGGGCCAGGTCCTGGGCATCGGCCCAGTTATCCACGATGCTGTAGGCCAGGCCGTAGACGTGACCCTGGTAACGGGTGACTAGCGTCTTGTAGGCTGTGCTGTCGCCGTTATGCACCCGTATGATCAGTTCCGCATCGCCCAAATTGTCCACCGACGCCTCCTGTCCGCCCCGCATCCATCGGACCGCCACTGCCGCTATGACAGCATCCGCCGCGCGAAGGTTGCAGCATATTTCTTGCATTCGGCCCATGCCAGCGCATATCACCATCCGCCATCCGTCGCGTCGGCGGCGCGCCATAAGTACCACGTCGCGATCGATCGATATGGCCGCCAAGCTTCGGCGAGCTTCGTCAGCTCCGCTTTCTTCGGCAAATGAGGTAGGCCATACGCTGACTTCACCGCTTTCTGCAAACCGAGATCATCCACTGGCAGAACATCCGGGCGATTCAGGACGAAAATCAAAAACATTTCCGCCGTCCACCGGCCGATGCCCTTCACCGCCGTCAGAGATTCGATGACCTCTTCATCGCTCATGCGCGACAGCCGCCGGCTGGGAATCTTGCCGCTGAGAAAATGCTCGGAAAGATCGATCAGGTATTGCCGCTTCTGCCGCGATAGGCCGAGGCCTTGAAGCTGGCTTGGGTCCGAGTGATTCAGAAGTTTCAGGGCGTGATGAGGCGTTGGCCGTTTGCCGGGGAACTTTTCCGTAAACCGGCCGAAGAGGACGGCCGCGACAACGGATGAAATCTGCTGCGAATAGATCGACTTACATAGCAGCGTGAAATGATCGCGGTGCGGCGTGAGCGTGCATGGTCCGACGGCGGAAGCGATCTTGCGCATGATGGGATCGGCCTGGGCCAGTCGTCTCCGGGCGGTTGACCACTCGCTTGCTTTTTTAGCCATTTGAAGTCCGATATTCCAATGACAAAACGGTCGTCGTTTTGGATTTCGGATTTTACCTTGCTTCCACTCCTGATGGACAGCGGCACCACCAAACCCTTACAATCATTGCATCCGAAGAAAGTTTTGCCCAAGGAGCCCCCATGCGTCCGCCTTTGAAGTTGAGTTCAATCGATCAGGAACACCTGCAAGAGTTGTACAACGAAGCAGGCGTCGCCAGGGACGAACTGCCCTATTCCGCGGCATTCGACAACGTTTGTCAGGGATTTCAGGACCGTACGTTCAAGAATGCCCATCCCGAGCAGGTCTATAGCGCGTTGCTTAAATACGTCCGCAGCAGCACGAACTCCGCCGGGGAAATGGTGGCAACCGTATTGAACGAAGAACAGTTCAAGATGCTGAAGGGCGTGCTTCCGCGGCATGCCAAGGGGAATAAACTGGTGCCCTATAGCGACGAGTTCGAGGCCGCGCAAAGGGAATTCAACAAGCTGGCGGGGACGGAATTGGACTCGGGAGAGTTCTGGCGGGCAATTGTTCATTCCCAGGGTCCGAGGCGTCGCCCGCCCAAACGGGCTAAAGTCGCGGCTCCGGTTGTCGAAAACGATGACGACGACGGGGAATGAACTATAAGTCATTGCCTTTATATATTTAATATATCGAACGCGGATCCCTGTCCGCCAAATGCTTGACTTGAATGCCCCAGTTCACCTATAGGTAATTAGGAATTCGATTTACTTTCTTCCGCAGAGGGAATTGATGACGACGTGGAAAGAAAAGCTCGCCGAGGCGGTCCCCGCGGATTGGGGACAGGAAATCGACAGTTTTGAGGCCCAGGTCGCGCTGCGAAAGCAAGGCAAGATCGAGGAGAAGGTCTTCGCTGAGACACGTCTTCGCCGCGGGGCCTACGGGCAACGCTATGACAACGGCCAGCGGCACGACGGCATCAAAACCCAAAAGCTCCCCTATTCATCCCTGACTAAAGGTCCTGATACGTTCTGGGAAGCGCCGGGGATGCAACGGATCAAAATCCCCTATGGGGGCATGAATCCCCAGCAAATGATTGTCCTGGCGGAACTGGCTGAGGAATATTCCGATGCCATCTGCCACATCACGACGCGGCAGGACATCCAGCTCCATTTCGTCAATATTGAGGATACGCCCGACATATTCCGCCGGCTGGCGGCGGTGGGAATCACCACCCGCGAAGCCTGCGGAAATTCTGTCCGCAACGTCACCGCCTGTCCCCTGGCCGGTGTCTGCAATACCGAAGCGTTCGATGTCACGCCGTATGCAAAGGCCCTGGCGTTTTATCTGCTGGGACATCGCGACATTCAGGATTTTGGCAGAAAATTCAAAATCGCGTTTTCAGGCTGCCAAGACGAAGCCTGCGCATTGGTGTCGATGCACGATCTGGGTGGAATCGCCGCGACGAAGGTTGTCAACGGCAAGACCGTTCGCGGCTTCAAGCTGTACGTGGGCGGCGGACTCGGGGCGGTGCCGCATCAGGCAAAGCTTTTCGATGAATTCGTTCCGGAAGAGGAGTTGCTCCCACTCGCCCGCGCCATTGGCCGGGTATTTGCGCGTCTGGGGGAAAAGAAAAATCGCAACCGCGCCCGCCTGAAGTTCCTCGTGCAGAAGCTGGGAATCGACGAATTCCGCCGGCTTGTGCTGGAAGAAAGCCGCACGATGCCGGAGGACCCGGCTTGGCGCGAGCATTTTGCGCAAATCCCGCGATGGGAAGAAAAGCCCGCGCTGAAAACCGTCCAACTCAACGGCGCCCGCCGGCCGGAGGGTTACGACCAATGGGCCAGCACCAATCTTTACCTGCAACGACAGAGTGGGTATTGCCTGGCGACGGTCACTTGCCCGCTGGGGGATCTGTCGTCGGACCAGATGCGGGCGCTGGCCGACATTGCCGGGCGTTATGCCGGGGGAAACGCGCGAACCACCGTCGAGCAGAACATCGTGCTGCGCTGGATTCCGCACGATAAAACGATCGATCTTTACAAAGAGCTGTGCGCCCTCGGGCTTGGCGAAGGGGGCGCTGGAACCATCGTCGATGTTGTCGCCTGCCCGGGCACGGACACTTGCAAGCTTGGCATCGCCTCTTCGCGCGGGCTCGCCGGCGAGTTGCGGCATCGCCTCGCCGCAAAAAATGCTTCGCTCGACCAGGCCATTCGCAACCTGCGGATCAAGGTCTCCGGATGCTTTAATTCCTGCGGCCAGCATCATGTCGCGGACATCGGGTTCTACGGCAACAGCCGCAATATCAACGGATACACGGTCCCGCATTTTCAGGTGATGCTCGGGGGCCAATGGGGCCACAACGCCGGGAGCTACGCGCTGGCGATGGGCTCGGTGCCGTCGAAGCGCATTCCCGACCTCGTCGAGCGGCTGACCGGCCGCTACGTCGCGGATCGAATCGACGACGAATCATTCCAGCAATTCTGCCAGCGCATCGGCAAGCAGGCCCTGAAGGACATGGTCAACGAATTCGTGACCGTTCCGCCGCATAAGGAAGATCCATCTTTCTACAGCGATTGGGGCGAGACGCGTGAATTCACCATCGGCGACATGGGCGTCGGGGAATGCGCCGGGGAAATCGTTTCACTCGCCCAGTTCGGATTCACGCAGGCCGAGAGCGAAGCGTTCGAGGCCCAGCTCCTGCTCGACGCCGGGCAATTCCAGCAGGCGGATGAGAAGGCTTACCAGGCCATGATCACCGCCGCCAAGACGCTGGTGCAATTACAATGGCTGGATGTGCCGAACGATCCGAACACAATCGTCGATGAATTCCGCAAGCGATTCGTCGAGCCGAAACTGTTCTGGGACACGTATCATCACGGCCAATTCGCCAACTATCTATTAGCGCGGCACGAAGGCGCCGATTCGCGCTTTTCAACGGACACGGCCCACAAGATTGTCGAGGAGGCCAACCTCTTCATCGACGCGGGCCACAAGTGCAATGCGAAAGTCCAAGCCCTCAGCGCCGTAGCGGCCCAGCCCGGGGCGGCCAAATAATCCCATGGACGTCTTCAAAATAGCCGTGAAAATTTTCGCGCAGAGCGACGGCTTTGCCGCTAGTACGTTCGTGCCCATCTTCCAGCGTTGGATTCAGAATCAATCGGTCGAGGGGCATCGGCTGATCGACGTCGCCGATTATGGCCACGTCGCAGCCGGGCCCGGCACGGTGCTGGTCAGTTCCGAAGCGAATTTTTATACGGATCGCGGCGAGAATCGGCTTGGATTGCTTTATTCGCGCAAGCTGCCGCTGCCGGAATCGTTTGGCGAGCGACTGCGCGGCGTCGTTGCCGAGACGCTCAAGGCCGCCGCGAAGCTCGAAAAGGAACCGGAACTCGCGGGGAAGCTGAAATTCAAAACGGATGAGTTGCTGATCCGGCTGAATGACCGCCTCAACGCGCCGCCGAGCGACCTTACCGTGACGGCTGTCAGCCCTGATGTGCTGTCGCTAGCCACACTGCTGTACGGTGGGAAGCCGGCGACGATCGATCCGAAAATCTCGGCGGAGAAGTTGGTCGAATTCCGGCTGAAAGCCAGCGAAGCCCTGCCGCTGGCGACGCTGATAAAGCAATTAACCTGATGGTGCTTAGCGGCAACGATTTCGGCGGGACAGCAGACCCAGGCCGCCGAGTGCCAGGAGACCGAGACTCACCGGCTCGGGCACCACCGCCACGGCGGAGAACGTCAGGCCTGATAGGTTGGAGTCGTTCGTGTTGCTCAGGTCGATGCCAAGGAAGTCACTGGTGCCCGGTCCGGGGCTGGCAACCACATACAGGTTGTAGTTGCTGCTGAAGCCGTATGGATTGGTCCCGGCGACGCTGTCCGTTGCGGTGATGCCCGTCGAGGGTGGGGCAATCCCGTCGCCGGCGATCGCGGCAAGCACCTTAGCCAATTCCGTGCTTGTGGCCTGTCCGGTGGCGTCCTTCACGTCGACACCATAGACCTCGACATCGGTCGCGGGGTTAAACGGGCTGGCTTCAACATAGCCCGTCGCGGTCGAAAGTCCGGTGACTTGGGCGATGTGGTAGCTGCCATGACTACCGGTGAGAACCAGATTGCCTTGCGACGTGCCGTAGCTGGTCGGGGCGCCAGTGGTCAGGGAGATAATTGCGTGGGCGCTCGGCGAGGCCGTGACGGTAATCGAGCCGGGCACCACAGTGTAGTCGTTGGGTATGCTTAGGATGTCGTTCAGGGTGGTTCCGCCGCTGACAACCGAGACGGGCACGACCTCGGAAGGAGTTCCCGAAGCCACGGAGTAGCTCACGTGCGCCGCGCCCCATGTATCGCCGTCATTGAGAATAAATTGCAACTGCCCCAAGCTGCCGACATCATCGGCAACGGAGAGGTCGGTGCTGGAAACACTCTGGGTAAAGTCGGATGGAGACGGGCCGTAGATGTACGAAGCCGCCGTGGTATCGGGGGTAGCGCTCGTGAAGCTGATGCCTTTGCCCGAAGGAATGGAAAGCTCAATCGATTCGCTGCTGACGTCGTACGGCCCGCCGCTGACGTCCGCAATGAGCACATCGAACGATCCAACCCCGGGAGACGACGCGAAGGAAGGGTCAACGACCACTTCAAGCTGGGCCCGTGCCGGCGAGACGACGCCAAAAAAGACGGTCCCGGTTGCCAGCGCGACCGACAGCGAAAGAACGATTGATTTTTCAACTCGATGCCCGAAAAGCATGCTTCCTCCTTTGTTCGCCGGGGGTATTTTACGGGAGAAGCTTGCGGACAAAAGTTAAGTTTTGCTAACGACGGAGCGCTAGCGCAGCGAATCTGGTTGGTTTAACCGAGGCCGCGGGACGGGATGGGATGGTGATGGGGGATTCGGATGAGTCCGCAGGCGGGCTGTCGGCTGTGGAGGGGACAGCGTTTTTGCGACACAGGGCGGTGTAAAAAAGACCAGAGAATTTTCTTCGGTTTGTTGCAAAAGACATTTGTCAGCCGGAATTCAGGGCCGATTCCACCAACCGCCGGGCTTGGGCCGGCAGCGGTAAGTTCAGCGCGGCGGCGCGGCCGCGGTCGGACATTTTCCTCCACGTCCTGCGGAGAATGTCGATCACCTTTTGCTCATCGTGCTTGAGCGCGAAATCCGCGAAATAATTTTCGAGGAACACGAGGCAAGCCACGTCTTCCAACGCCTGAGTCTGCGGATCGCCCTTCAGTTTCTCCTTCCGCAAAAGCGAGCGAACGCGATCGATCTTCGCATCGTCGTAGCCGACTTCCCGCAGAATCTTGGCGGCTTCGTCGGCGTGGAAAGTGTAGAGCGTCGTCCGCCACTGGTGATATCCCGCGCGGGTCATCGGATAGCGCGATCGGGGAATCATCCAGCGGCGAATGTGCTGGGCGCGGGCCGCCAATTGCAGGGCCTCGTCGGCATCGGGATATAACCGATGCAGCCAATCCGCCATCCGGCGGGCGTATACCAGCTCGGCCGGGGTGCCGACGACGAGCGTCGGATCCTGGGCATTGGCCGCGTCGAATTTGTCGATCGCGGCTTGAAAATGTTCGGTTTCACCCGACATTGGTCTCTTCAATCGTACCAGAGGGATCGATGGCGGACTTGCAGCGTTCCTCGAGAATTCCAATGACGCTGCAGACCACAGCGATTGCTCCTCCGAAATAACCGCCGAGGTGAATGCCGTACGTCGTCATAAACCGACGCGGACGCCACATATGGTCTGCCGTCAGGTCTCGAAAATCTTGGCTGATCCAGTTGAGCAGATAATAATGGCCGGCAATCCCAACGACTATGGCGGTCAATGCGACAATCCCCATGATGCCCGGCAGCCGCGCGATCAGGCGGGCGTAGGAGAGTTGGCGATGGCGAGGCGACGGGTTGTTGGCGATAAGCATCGCAGCCCCGATGACTAAACCCGCCCACCACGTCGCGGCCGCGCCGATTCGGGCAGCTTGCCATTGCAAGGCGTTGGGATTCGGCGGAGTATCCGAACCGATGATCGGGGCCAGATCTTTGCCGTAATAGAAATATTCCCACGAGATACGAGAGGTAATTTGATCGTTGACAATGCCGTAGAACATCGCGACGGCAGTGCAAAGAACAAGAAAAGCATATTCGCGCCAGCGTGTTGCGTCCCGCCCGTGCCGGAGCAAATCCGTAAGAGCCAGGACCATGAGAATACCGACGCCGGCCAGGATGCGCACCGGCGTGGAAATCATGCCATCACGATGTGATCCCGCCGGCCCTTCACGTGGCGCATCACTCCGCGCGTGTCGATGATCAGGCTCGCGTGGTCGGCGATCATCTGCCAGTCATACGTTGAATGGTGCGTGGCGATCACCACGCAATCGTATCCGCGGAGCGATTGGGCGCTCAGCGAGGCGCTGCGCATGTGCAATTCGTAATTGCGCATGCGGTGGGTGGCCGGCACGTGGGGATCGTTGTATTCAACCTGCGCGCCGAGGTGCGTGTACTTTTCGATCAGCTCGAAGCTGGGGCTTTCGCGAACGTCGTCCACATCCGGCTTGTACGCCAGGCCGAGGATTAGAATCTTCGTCCCCTTGATCGGCTTGCCACGCTCGTTGAGGGCCAGGGCGGTGCGCTGCACGACGTAGTCCGGCATTTTGTGGTTGATTTCGCCGGCGAGTTCGATGAATCGCGTCGGCATGCCGACTTCGCGGGCCTTCCACGTCAGATAGTACGGATCGATGGGAATGCAATGGCCGCCCAAGCCGGGGCCGGGATAGAACGGCTGAAATCCGAACGGCTTGGTGCTGGCGGCGGCGATGACTTGCCAGATGTCGATGTCCATCGCCGACAGGACCATCTTCATTTCATTGACCAGGGCGATATTGACGGCGCGGTAGATGTTCTCCAGCAACTTGGCGGCCTCGGCGATCTCGGCGGTTGCGACCGGGATAACGAGTTGAATCGCCTGCCGATAAAGGGCCACGGCCACCTGGGCGGACGCCTCGTCGATCCCGCCGACGAGTTTGGGGATCATGTGAGTTGGCGAATCCTTTCTTCCGGGATCTTCGCGCTCGGGGGAAAAGGCGAGGTAAAAATCCTTTCCGCAGCGCAGTGCGCCGGCCTCGAGCCGCGGGAGCACGATCTCTCGGGTCGTCCGCGGATAGGTGGTCGATTCCAGCACGACCAGTTGCCCGGCGCGCAGCGTCTTGGCGATGTCCTGGGCGGTCTTCTCCACGTAAGAAAGGTCCGGCTCCAGATGACTGCCCAGCGGCGTGGGAACGCAGATGAGGATCGCATCCGGCTCGGCCAGCCGGGAAAAATCGGCGGTGACGTCGAATCGTCCGGCCGACTTCATGTCCCAGACGAGATTGTCTCCCAGGTGCTTGAGATAGTTTTCGCCGCGCTTGAGGGTTTCGATCTTGGCCGGATCGATGTCGAATCCGATGACGGTAAACCCGGCGCGATGAAATGCCGCCAGCAGCGGCAAGCCGACGTAGCCCAGCCCCACGACGCCGACGCAGGCGGATTTGTTGCTGATCTTGTTGAGGATGTCCATGGGCGAGACACAATGTATCGCAAAGAAGCCCCGGATGTACACGGCAACTGCGTTATCGAGACTCAGTAACCCTCAATTATTTCCGCGTATATTTCCAATAGGCGGTCGGTCTTCTGGTTCCAGTCATACAGATTCGTCCGAACGCGCTCCAAACCGGCTTGGCCCATTTGCCGACGAAGTTCCGGCGAATCGGCCAGACGAAGCATCGCATCGACCAATCCGCCAATGAAATCCTCCCGCGACGTTGGCGGGACGCGGATGCCTGTGGAATCGGTGACGTGAATGGCCGGGCCGCCCCAATCGGTGGCGATCACGGGCAATCCCACAGCCATCGCCTCCAGCAGCACGATTCCGCCCACCTCGCGCAGGCTGGGCAGGACAAACACATCGGCCTGGCGCAGGCGGCGGGATCCCTCGGCGGCCGAGACCCAGCCGGCGAACGTGACGCAATCCGCCAGGTTCAGCCGCCGGGTCAGCTCTTCCAACGAGCGGCGCTCTTCGCCATCGCCGAGGATGTCCAGGACGGCCCGCGGCTCGCGCTGGGCGACGGTTTTGAAGGCGGCGATGAGAAACTCGATTCCCTTCCAATCCACGAGCCGGCCGAGACAGACGAAGCGGATTTTGTCATCCGTGCGCGGCGGAAGATCTTCCTGGCGGTTCCAGACGCTCAGATCGACGCCCACATCGGGAATCTCGAAAATTTTCCCGCGCACGCCGCTGGGCAGCGCCCGGCGGGCCTGGTCATTGGCGACAATCAGAGCGGCCGCTTGCCTTTTTCCGGGAAAGATTCGATTGAGGACGCGGGCCAGACCGCGCCCCGCCGCTTCCACTGCACGGGCGCCGCGGGATTCCATGTCGTGGAACGCCGGCGGATAAGTCATTCCCCCGGCCAGCGGGCCGATCACCACGGGAACGCCCAAGCCGTGCATCCGGCTGACCTGTTTGGGGGAGACGGGGTTGATCTCGTGGACGATCTGGATTCCCTTTTCGGCGATCAGGCGACGAACGATTTTTCGCTGCCATCGCTGGTTGTGGATGTGGCGTGCGGCGGTGAAGGTCTGGACGTCGATCTTGTGGGGCAGGAATGAGCCGCATCGCCAGAGCAGGCGGTCGAATTTCGTTTCGGGTGAAAAGTGGAGGCGGTCGTGATCGCTGGGAAATCCGGCCAGGACTTCCGGGCGGGTGCGGCCGTGAACGACCAGATGGACATCAACGCCGCGTTGTCTTAGGTACTTGAAGCAAAGCCATGGAAGACTCGCTTCGCCGCCGTATTGGTAGGAAGCGTTTTGCCCCACGATGCAGATTTTGATCGGGGCGCTGGCCATGACGACGGGACGTAGGGTAGTGATCGGCCGGAAGAATGCCAAATCGCAACCTGCGGGTAGAATGGAAACGCGATGGAATCATCCAGAACCGTCTCGACGATCCTCAAGCTGTGGGTTTTGCTGCTGGCGGCCGGTGCTTTGTATTACATCTGGAAGGATCGGGCGACCCCACCGCTGGCCGGCCAGGCGGAACAGAACGAGGAAATCACGCACAGCGACGTGGCGGTGCGGATCGGCGCGATCCAGCGCATGACGCTGCACGGATACGTCGTGGGCTATGGCAGCGTCGAAGCCGAGCCTGCGACGGCGGACCTGCCGGCGGCCGAGGCGCGGGTGACGGTCGATTGGCCGGCGGCTGTTTCGGAGGTGCGGTGCATCGAGGGCCAGCATGTGGAGAAAGGGCAGACGCTGTTTGTCGCCAAGCCTGCGCGGGGAGTCTCGGGGGAAAGGCAACAGCCCGCCGACGAGGCGGTGACATCGCCGATCAGCGGCACGGTTGTTCACCTGGACATCCACGCGGGCGAGGTGGCGCTGCCCACGACGACGGCGGTGAAGATCGTGGACTTGGACCGGCTGGTGGCCGCGGCGGGGATTCCGGCGTGGCAGGCGGCCGCGATCTCGGCGGGGCAGCAGGCGGAGGTCGACATCCCGGCCGATCCGGCGAATGGATCGGCGGTGAAATTTGACTCGAAGGTGGAGCGCGTTGACCGGGCGGTGGATCCGAAAACGAATCTTGTGAGCGTCGACATCGCTATTCCGCGCGGTCAGGCCGTGCGGCCGGGACAATTTGCGCGCGTGGCCATTGCCCGCGAGGAGCAGCGTGATTGCCTGGTCGTGCCCGCCGACAGCATCGTTCGCGATTCGCTGGATCGAGCCTTCGTGGCTTTGGTCAGCGATGATCGCCGGCAGGCGATTTTGAAACTCGTCGAGCCGGGTTTGCGCGAGGGAGATTGGGTGCAGGTGAGCGCTCCTGGGCTGGAGCCGGGGCAGACGATCGTCGTCAGCGGCGCGTATGGGTTGCTGTTTCGGAGCGACATCAAGGTCCTGAATCCTTGAGGGGCTGAATTTCGATATTTGATATGCGATTCCTGGTGCCACGATTCGCCCTTCGCCACGCGGTATCCATCACGTTCATCGTTTTTGCCCTGTGCGGCGCGGGCGGATATGCGGCACTGCATATGCCGTCGGCATTGTTTCCGCAAACGGAATTCCCGCGCGTGGTCATCATGGTGGAAAACGGCGTGATGCCGGCCGATGAAATGATGGCCACGATCACCCGCCCGATCGAAGAGGCGATGAAGCAAATCCCCGGCTGCCAGATCATCCGCTCATCCACCGGCCGCGGAGAGGCCGAGATCGACCTGTTCTTCAGTTGGGACGTGGATATGCGGCAGAGCGAGCTGTACACATTCGGCCGGCTGGGGCAGATTCGCTCGTCGCTCCCGCCGTCGGTCTCCACCGAAGTTTATCGCATGAATTTTGCGGTGTTTCCGATCATCGGCATCAGCCTGACGGGATCGGAGCGGGAGCTGACGCAGGCGTGGGAGATGGCGCGATATCAGTTCAAGCCGCAGCTTCTTCGCATCCCCGGTGTGGCGCGCGTCGAACTGATGGGAGGGCGAACGCCGGAATACTGCGTGCTGCTCGACCCGCTTCGCATGGCCGCTCTTGGGCTGGATTTTGCAGAGATCATGGAGGCGCTGGCGAAGAATAACATTGTCGTTCCGGCCGGGGTTCATCAGGAGAATCACAGCTTGTACCTCACCGTTGTGGACGGGCGGATGCACGATGCCGAGGAGCTTGGGAATTTGCTTCTGCGCACCGGCAATGGGCGGGCGGTCCCGCTCAATGCGTTTGCCCGGGTGGAGCGGAGCGCCGAGCCGGTGCTGGATGTCGTCACCGCCAACGGCAGCGACGCGGTGCTGCTGAACATTTATTCCCAGCCGGATGGAAGCACCCTGGAAATCGCCGATCACGTTCACCAGTTGCTGGAGCAGATGCGCCGCGATTTGCCGGGGGAAATGAAGCTGTCGCTGTTTTACGATCAGTCCCTGCTGGTGCGGGGATCGGTGCACAGCGTGTGGGACGCGATCATTTTCGGGCTGATCCTGGCGGTGGCGATCCTCTATCTTTTTCTTTGGGATGCCGGCATGACGCTGGTCGCGACGGCGGTCATTCCGATCACGGTGCTGGTGACCGTCCTGGCGATGAAACTCTCGGGTGAGAGCTTCAACCTGATGACCCTCGGCGGGATCGCGGCGGCGATTGGGCTGGTCATCGACGATGCGATCGTGGTTGTCGAGGCGATCCACGTGAAGATGGCCGAGGGGCTTTCGCGGATGCACGTCATCGAAAGCGCGATCGGCGACATCTTGCCGCCGCTGATTGGATCGACGCTGACGCCGGTGGTGGTGTTTGTGCCTCTGGCGTTTTTGACGGGCATCGCAGGAGTGTTTTTCCGCGCGTTGGCGCTGACGATGGTGATTGCGCTGCTGGCGTCGCTGGTGCTGGCGCTGACGATCACGCCATCGCTGGCCGCGTGGTTCGTCAAGCCTCCGCCGCCGGAGGGTTCCACGCGCCGGCGGGAGGGATTGCTGTTTGGCGTGCTGGTCGCGGCGTACGAGAGCCTGGTGCGTTTGGCGCTGCGGCACCGATGGTTCTTGATGGGAATTTGCATCGTCGTCTTCGTCGGGTCGTTTGTGCTGTACGGCCGGCTCAAGAGCGATTTCCTGCCGCCGATGGACGAAGGCGGATTCATCATCGATTACGTCGCCCTGGCGGGGACCAGCCTGGAGGAGAGCGACCGGCAGATGCGCATCGCGGAAAATATCCTCGCGACGATCCCGGAAGTGGAAAGTTATTCGCGCCGCACGGGCGCCGCGCTGGGCGTGGGAATCGTCGAGCCGAATACCGGCGATTTTCTCGTCAAGCTCAGGCCGGCGCGGAACCGAACCTCCGAACAGGTCATTGCCGATGTGCGCCAAAAATTCCGCGCCGCTTTGCCGCGGATTGAATGGGAATTCCCCGGCATCCTGACGGACCTGATCGGCGACCTGACCTGGTCCGACGAACCAATCGAGATCAAGATTTTTTCCACGGATGCCAACCTGCTGAAGAAGCAGGCAACGGAGATTGAAGAGATGCTGGAAAACATCCCCGGCATTGTCGATACCGCCAGCGGCGTGATCTACACCGGTCCGACGATCAGTTTGCGCGTCCGGCCAGCCGAAGCCCGGCAGTTTGGTCTGACCGCCAGCAGCATCGGGGAGGCCGTCAACATCGCCATGCTCGGCCAGAAGGCCTCGACCGTGATGGAAGAGGACCGAATCCTGAACGTCCGCGTGAAGGCCGATCCCACATCGATCAATCGAATCGAAAAGATCGGGCAATTACCGCTACGAGCGGGTGATGGAACATTCATCCGCCTCGATCAGGTCGCGGATGTGGTGATGGAGCCGGGACAGATCGAGCTCCATCGCGACGATCTCAGGCAGGACGTCGCCGTCACGGCGCGCTTGCAGGACCGCGATCTCGGCAGCGCCATGCGCGACGTTCAAAGGGCCGTGGGGAGCAACCCGAGCCTGCCGCATGCCGCAATCGAATACGGCGGCCTATACGCCGAGCAGCAGCAATCATTCCGTAATCTGCTGGTGGTATTGCTCACCGCGCTGGCCTTGGTCTTCATCGTGGCGCTGGTCGAATTCCGGAGCTTTTACGAGCCGGTGGCGATCATTTTCGGCGCGGCGTTGTCGGTTTTCGGCATTATCCTCGCCCTGCTGATCACGGGCATGACGGTGAACATCGTGACGCTGCTGGGAGCGATCATCGGCGCGGGGATCGTGCACAAGAATGGGCTGCTCATGCTGGATGCGGTCAAGGACCTGCGCGAAAAAGGCGTGGAGTTGGAGGAGGCGATCGTCCGGGCGGGAGCGCGGCGATTGCGTCCGGTGCTGATGACGTCATTGGCGGCGGCGCTGGGAATGCTTCCGCTGGCGCTGGGGCTGGGGGCGGCGACGATTCTCAGGCCGCTGGCGATTGCGGTGATCGGGGCGGTGTGCATCTCCGTGCTGCTATCGCTGATCGCGACGCCGGTGGTTTATGATGTTCTGCTGCGGCCGCGGGGGCGTAGACGCCCATGACCATTTCATTTGCCTCGGCGGCGAAGGTGTCGTACACTGTCATACATGAGTGCTTTGACGATCCGTATCCCACCGGAGTTGCAGGCGAAGCTTCAAAAACTTTGCAAGCAGCAACACCGCTCCGCCAGCGACGTGGTGCGTGAGTCTCTGCGCCGGTATATCGCCGCGGAGCAGCTTCGCGATGCGCGTGAAAAGCTGCGGCCATTTGCGCAGGCGAAGGGATTTATCACCGATGAGGATGTTTTCTAGGCTGTCTCTTGAGGGCGGTGTTGGACACCAATGTCCTGCTGGCGGGCGTGTTCACGCGCGGGGTATGCGAAGCCATTTTGGATGAGTGTTTCGCGAATCCACAGCACACGATCATCGGCTCGAAATTCATCCTGCGCGAATTCATCCGTCAGGCCGCGGCCAAGTTTGGCGCTCCCCCCGCGGAGGTTCGCCGATTGGTGAATCTGCTGCGAAACCAAATGGAGTTGGTCGAACCCACGCAAGTACCCTCCGGCGCATGCCGCGACGCGGATGATTTGCCGATATTAGGCACGCTTCTGGCTGCCAAAGCGGATTGCCTGGTCAGCGGAGACCGAGACCTATTGGAACTCAGGGCGTTTCATTCCATTCCGATTCTGTCTCCGCGCGCGTTCCACGATCGACTGCGATAGGGAGTAATTCTGATCGGTTGTTTACCGTCCTGCATGCGTTGGAAAGCGGGTGAAGGGAGTTGAACCCTCAACATTCGGCTTGGAAAGCCGACACTCTGCCAATTGAGTTACACCCGCGAGATCCGAAAAAAAAGATACTACAAATTGTCCGCCGGACCAATAGTCGCCGGATGCTGCCCGGCACGAGAGCGCGATGATTCCGAAAAAAACTGGCTTGAAGCGATGGTTACACAAGTTTACACTTCGTTACACTTTCTCGATTATTGTTATCAACTACTAGCTTATATGTAGGCTTGTAACATGTTATTTTCGATAAGCTTACGCGTGATTGCTGCGGTGATTTCTGTTTATCTTGGGAGAAATGTGTAAAGCGAGCTGAACTGCAATTTCTCGTCGGATATTGGGACACGGCGTCTTGACGCTTTGGAATCGGTCGGCATTGTGGTGGATACGAGCAACAAGACCCTGAAACGCCTGCCGGCAGTCCCGCTCAAATAGAATCGGTCGGAGAGGCTTCTCGCCGGGGTCTGACGCCCTTTTTCATGCCCAGCAGACGCATTCGGATGCAGATGACGCGGACGGGGATTAAGAAAGCTATCTCAAATCCTTACGACCGATTGGGGCTGGAGCTGGTCCAAAGCGATCAGCAATTGTGGGATCAAAGGCTGAAGATCTTCGAACGCGTTTGACGGCGCTCGAAGGACGACCACCGAAACAGGCAACTCATCCTGATCATACTCCAAGCCGCGATCGTCTGTCAGCACTGCGTCGAAACCAAACCGAGCGGCAATATCCAACAGTTGGTCGTCTGGGGCGCCCCGCCATCCCATGAACGCGGCGGTAAACACCTCGTGATCGTCCAGTTCGAGACGTAACCGGTACGGAAGATTCTCGCCGAGAAGGAGCTTCATAGTGATACGGACGCGGCATGTTGCCGGGCCGCCATCTAATTATAACATGAAACCCGCAAAGCCGCGCGTTTTTTTGTAAAGGATTGATCGGTCGCCGATCCAACACGCAACCGCCTAGACCACTTTCCCGCCGATGGTGACGGGAATGCCGACGGGCTGGGCGGTGGGGGAATAGCTGGGTTCGATCGCAAGTTGCAGCGGGCGGCGTTTGCCAGCCGGGGGAAGTCCGTCTACGTCAATGATGCGCCGAATCGCCATGATGCCTTCGATCAGCGTTTCCGGCCGAGGCGGCCAACCGGGGACATACACATCCACGGGCATGAACTGATCGATTCCCTGTGTGGTGGCATAGACGTCGAACACGCCGCCGGTGCAGCGGACAACGTGGTGATATCGCCTAGATTTTTACCAGCGATCTCGGTTGCAGGATTGCAAGGGCCGCCAACAGTTCGGGAAGAAGCGGGCGAATATCTTCAATCGCGTTCGACGGGGCGGTTATGATGACTACCGAAAGCGGTAAATCACCCGTATTTTGCTCGTATTCCATGCCGCGGTCCGTGGTGAGCACCGCATCGAAATCGTGCTTGGCAGCGATTGCAAGAAGTTGGCCATTTTCGATGCCGGACCAACCCATGAATGTGGAGGTGAACACTTCATGGCCGCTGATTTCGAGACGTAGTTTGTGGGGGAGATTCTCGTCGAGAAGCACTTTCATCGGGACGCGGCTATGGCATGTTGCTGGACTTGTTGGCTCGACTCGTCCAAGAGTGCGTCTACCTGCTCACGTTTGACTGAAGGAAATTGCCCTAAAAAGCCATCCACAGTGTAGCCTCGCTTGAGATGGTCAAAAAGCGATTGTACCGGCACGCGGGTTCCGGAAAAACATGGCGTGCCGTGCATGATCTTCGGATTCGTGGTGACGACGCTTTGCATCTTCTTGAACTCTAAATCGCTCTCCCGCCCACGGTCACGGGAATTCCAACAGGCTGGGCGGCGGGGGAATAGCTGGGCTCGATCGCGAGTTGAAGCGGGCGACGTTTGCCAGCCGGGGGAAGTCCGTCGACGTCAATGATGCGCTGAATCGCCATGATGCCTTCGATCAGCGTTTCCGGCCGAGGCGGGCAACCAGGGACATACACATCCACGGGCATGAACTGATCGATCCCCTGTATGGTGGCATAGACGTCGAACACGCCGCCGGTGCTGGCGCAGGCGCCCATGCTGATGACCCATTTGGGTTCGGTCATCTGCTGATAGATGTGCTGGAGGACGGGCATCATCTTGATGGACACTCGTCCGGCGACGATGAGCAGATCGCTTTGCCGGGGGCTGAAACGCATGGCTTCGGCGCCGAAGCGGGCAAGGTCATAGCGGCTGGAAGCGGTGGCCATCAGTTCGATCCCGCAACAGGCGGTGGCGAAGGGCATCGGCCAGAGCGAGCTGCGCCGAGCCCAATTCACCAACATCTTGAGCTGGGTGGTGAGGACATTGTCCGGGAGGGTCTGGGTGTCCATGACGTGATTATAGCGCGAAATGCGAAAGTGCGAAACCCGAAACCAGAATGACGATTCAAATCCGAATGCCCAAAACCCGAAACGCCGAGGAATAATCGTTCTTCATCATTCGGTCATTCTGGTTTGGGGCTTGATTCGTCATTCTGGTTTCGGATTTCGGATTTCCGGCCTTAGTCCCACCGGAATACGCCTTTGCCCCAGGCGTAGAAATACGCCACCAGAAGAATCACGATGAATGCGACCATCTCCATGAGAAGAATCAGGCCGTCGCTGGAGCTGTCATTGTGGACATGCCTGGCAAAAATGGCAGCCCAGGGATAGAGGAAAACGATTTCGACGTCGAACACGATGAAGATCATGGCGACGATATAAAAGCGGACGTTAAATCGTTTGCGGGCATTTCCGACGGGCACCATTCCGCTTTCGTAGGTCATTTCCTTGCCCGGCCCGGTGCGCTTGGGGCCGAGGATAAGGGACAGGGCGATGTTGGCCACGGCAAAGCCGATGCCGATAACGAACAGCAACACCACGGGGGCCCAGGAGCCGACGGGGGAATTGGTTTGCTGATCGGCAAGGAATAAACAGGTCATGATGCCGGTTCCTTCTACGAGCGGCATCCTATTCGGCGGGGACGGATTTGCAACCGAAGAAATCCACCGCGAAGACGCGAAGATCACGAAGACAGCCGCGAAGAAATTCAAAATAAATTGGACCGCGTCTGCGGTCCAATTCTTCTTGCCTCATTTCTTCGCGGCTGGCTTCGCGATCTTCGCGTCTTCGCGGTTGCCTTGCATTCAGGCGAGAATTGAAAGGCCCTGATCGCAATCAAACATCCACCGCCTCCGGGATGTCCTCCTCGCTGCCATCGCCGCTAGCGACGCCAACTTCGTGGCCCATGACCTTCACGTCCGCGCCGGGAATGTGGCGCACGGAATGGAAGAAGCTGGTGCGATCGAGCACACGCTCCTGGAATTGCTCGAGGTAGAGATAAATGACCGGCGTGATGAAGAGCGTGATGAACTGCGAGACGATCAGGCCGCCGACGATCACCAATCCCAGCGGGCGGCGCGAGGCGCCGTCGGCGCCGAAGCCGAGGGCGATGGGAATGGCGCCCATCAGCGCGGCAAGCGTGGTCATGATGATCGGACGGAATCGGTTCATGCTGGCATCGTGAATGGCATCGACGCTCTTCTGGCCCTGGGCCATGCGCTGGAGGGCGAAGTCGATGAGCATGATGCCGTTCTTCTTGACGATCCCCATGAGCATGAACATGCCGATGAACGCGTAGAGCGAAGCCTCGGCATTGAAGAGGTAAAGCGTGAGCAATCCGCCGACCAAGGCCACCGGCAGCGATGACAGCACGGTGATGGGATGGACGTAGCTTTCATAGAGAATGCCGAGGATGACGTACATGACGAAGACGGCCAGGAGCATGAGGACGGTGAGGACGCGGACGGTGTCGGCGAAATCCTTGGCCTCGCCCTGGAGTTCGCCGCGGATGCCGGCGGGAACGACCTGGGCGGCGGTGTCCTGGATGAATTGCGTGGCCGCTCCGATGGGAACGTCGGGATTGAGATTGAAGAAAAGAGTGACCGACGAGAACTGGTTGATGTGATTCACGTTCTGCGGGCCGAGGGTTTCCTGCCACGTCGCGACCGCGGGCAGGGGGACCAGACGCTGGCCATCATCAGACCGGACATACAGCAGCGAGAGATTGGACGGATCGGCGCGGTCGTTGTCGGCGGCTTCGAGAATGACCTGGAACTGATCCTCGGGTCTCTTGATCAGATAGACGTAGTTCTGTGAATAGGCCTGGCGAATCGTGTTTTCGATGGCGGCGGTGGAGACGCCGTAACTGGAAGCGGCGTCGCGCAAAATGTTGATCTGGAGGTTTGGCGTATGGGTGAACAGATCGGTGGAGACGGTGGCGAACAGATCGTGCCGCGACAACATCGCTGCCTTTAGTTTTGTGGCGGCGGCGTAAACTTGATCGCGATTGATGCCGGACAGCGCATAGGCGTATTTGCCCTGGTTGCTCTGGGTGGCGCCGGTGCTGATCTGCAACACGGGCGACGGCTGCAAGATCACCATCGCGTTGATGATCTGAGACATTTTCTGCATCAACTGCCCGGTGACGGCCACGATCGGCGGGCGCTGGCCGGCGTCTTTCAGGAACGTGAGCACGATCCCCTGGTTTGACGGCAGGAATGCGGAAATGCCCGTCATGGTGAAGGTCGTCTGAACGTTGGGATTGGCGTGCAGAATACGGTCGGCCTGGGTCTGGTAGATTCGCATCTGTTTGAAGGACGCGCCCTCCTGGGCGATCATGACGCCGCGGATGAATCCGCTGTCGCCGATCGGCAAGAAGCTCTTGGGGACTTTCATGAAGAGCCAGATGGTCCCAAAGAGGGTGAGGAACCAGATGGCCAGCGAAATCCAGCGATAGCGGAGGAACCACCAGAGTGATTTTCCATAAACGGACAGGACGCGGTCGAGGATGGCCGTGCCGACGCGCTCCATGACGGTCCTGCGGTGGACCTTGCCGCGGCGGCCAAGCATGCGCGAGCACATCATCGGAGTGAGGGTGAGCGAGACGATGCCGGAAGCGAAGATCGAGACGATGATGGTGACGGCGAATTCGCGGAAGATTCGCCCAACGAGGCCGGGCATGAACACCAGCGGCACGAACACCGCCGCCAGCGAGATCGTCATCGACAGGATGGTGAAGCTGATCTGCTTGGCGCTGTGGATCGAGGCTTCGAGGGCGCGTTCGCCGTGCTCCATGCGGCTGACGGTGTTTTCGAGAAAGACAATCGCGTCATCGACCAGGAACCCGATCGCCAGGGTCAGGGCCATCAGCGACAGGTTGTCCAGGCTGTATCCCAGGACCTGCATGACGATGAAGGTCATGAGCAGAGACAGGGGCAATGCGACGACGGGGATGAGCGTGTCGTTCACCCGGCCCAGGAAAAAGAAGATCACCATCACCACCAGGACGAAGGCGGTTAAGAGCGTCTTCTGCACGTCGATGGCGGAACGGACGATGGACTGGGACCGATCATATATGGGATACAATCCGATGGCGGCCGGCAATTGCACCTGAATGCCCGGAAGCAGATCGCGAACGGATTGCGAGACGGCGACGGCATTGGTCCCGGCCTGGCGGAAAACGGCCAGCACGACAATGGCGGAAGGGACGACGTGGTCCCGGTCCCAAAAGTGCAAGGAAACCCGTTCGTCCTGGATGGTATCCTCGGCGTCGGCGACATCGCGGAGATAGACCGGAGAGCCGTTCTTGTTCGCGACGATCATCTTGGCATATTGGTCGGCTTTGGTGAGTTGGCCCTGGGGCTGCAAGAGGAACGTGCGATGCGGGCCGTCGAACTGCCCCGCGCCCTCATAGCTGGTGCCGGACTGTATCGCCGCGGCCAGGTCGTTCACCGTCATTCCGCGAATCGCCAGGGCTGAGGGATTCACCTTGATTCGCACGGCCGATTTGGTGCCATAGGTATCGACGCGCGAGACGCCGGGGAGAATGCTGATGCGCTGGGCGACCTCGGTGCTGGCGTAGTTGTAGAGCGAGCCGGCGGTGACGGAGTCGCTGACCATCGCGATGTACATGATCGCCTGGTCGTTGGGATTGGTTTTGGAAAACGTCGGCGGCGAGGGGAGATCGATCGGCAGGCTTCCGGAGGCCTGTGTGATGGCGGCCTGAACGTCGGTGGCGGCGGCGTCGAGGCTCTTGCTGAGGTCAAATTGCAGCGTGAAGCTGGTGTGGCCCTGCCCGCTGCTGCTGGTCACGATTTGCAGCCCGGAAATCTGCATGAACTGCTTTTCCAGCGGGGTGGCAATGTTGGCGGCCATCGTGTCGGGGCTGGCGCCGGGATAGTTCACCTGGGCGGTGATCACCGGATAATCCACCGACGGAAGGTCGTTGACGGGAAGCGATCGGTACGCCAGCACGCCGAACAGGATGCTCGTGACGGTCAGCAACGTGGTCATCGCCGGCCTGCGGATGAACGGCTCGGACAAGGTCATCGCGAAGCCCCCTGGGTGGTCGGTGCGGCGGTGGGGATGATCGTCACGGGCTGGCCTGGAATCACCATGAGTTGTCCCGTTTGCACGACCACCTCGCCGGCCTTCAGGCCACTCAGCGCCACGATCTGCTCGCCCTGTCGCTGGCCCGGGGTGACGCTTCGCTGCTCGGCGGTTTTGTCGGCGTGAATCACGAAGACGAACGGTCCAGCCTGCCCCACCTGCACGGCCTCGGCCGGGATCAGCTTGGCATCCTTCAGGGTATTGAGGATCAAGCGCACGTGAACGAACTGCCCGGGCCACAACTCGCGATTCTGGTTGGGCACGTTGGCGCGGAGCTTGATCGTGCCGGTGCCGTCCTGGACGGCGTTATCCAGGAATGTCACCTCGCCCTCGACATCGCGGCCCGGATTGTCCGGCGTCTGCACCAGCACCTTCAGCGGCCCCTTGGCAAGGTTCTGTCTCACCCGATCCAGATCATTCTCCGAAACGGTGAAATCGACGTAGATCGGCGTGATCTTCTGAATGCTCAGCAGGGTGGTTGAATCCGCGTTGACCACGTTCCCGGCGTCAACAAGCCGCTGGCCGGCGCGGCCGTCGAGGGGTGAAACGATCAAGGTATTGTCCAGGTTCCACTGGGCGGTTTCGATGCCGGCCTGGGCGGCCTTGACGTTGGCGTCGGCGACCTCGACGGCGTTCTTGGCGTTGTCGTAATCCTGTTGCGAGACGGCCTTGCTCGGCAATTCGCTGGCGACGCGATCGAAATTGGTCTTGGCGTTGGAAAGTTGCGCCCGGGTTTGCTGGAGCGCCGCCTGGGCCTGGTCGAGGGCGGCCTGGAAGGGACGGCGCTCAATCAGAAAGAGTTTTTGCCCCGCCTTGAGATCGGTGCCATCCTCGAAATACCGTTGGACGATCTGGCCCGAATCCTGCGGGATGATGTTGACCGCTTCCGTCGCGGTTGTCTTGCCGATCTCCTCGAGATAGACGGGGACGTCGGCGGCGGCGACCGGGGCCGTGGTGACGACGGGGGCGGGCATGGCGAAGCCGCCCTGGGCGCCGGCGCGATTGCATCCGCTGAGCGCCAGCGCCGCCAGACATGCCGCGGCGGCGGCTGTTGATGCCAACATGGAGATTGTTCGAATCATCTTGCTCCTGGGGAATCCTTCCGTGCAAGTGGAGTCGGTGATTGTAAAGCGCGGGACCGCTGAATTTCCAGCGGCGGCTATTTGATCCATATCGTCTTGATATTCACGAACTCGTGAATGCCGAATTGCGACAATTCGCGGCCCCAGCCGCTGTTTTTGATGCCGCCGAAGGGGAGGCGCGGGTCGGATTTGACGATGCCGTTGATGAAAACGCAGCCGGCTTCGATTTCGCCGGCCAACGATTGGGCGCGGTCGGCATCTTTCGTCCAGATGCTGGCGCCCAGGCCGTAACGGGATTGGTTGGCAAGCCGAACGGCATCATCCGGATCGCTGGCGCGGATGATCGCCGCGACCGGGCCGAATGTTTCCTCGTCGAAAGCGGCCATGCCGGGCCGAACGGCGGTTAAGACCGTCGGCTCGTAGAAGAACCCCTTTCCCGACCGGCGTCGGCCGCCGAGACGGAGCTTGGCGCCTCGCTCCATGCTGGTTTGCACCTGGCTGTGCAAGGCGTCTAACAGATCGAGCCGGGCCAGTGGGCCGATTTGCGTCGAGCGGTCCATCGGATCGCCGACTTTCATCGCGGCCATGGCGGAAATCATCGCCTCCTCGAACCGATCGGCGATGAAGGTCTCGACGATGAATCGCTTGGCGGCGATGCAGCTTTGGCCGTTGTTGATGCATCGGGCCTCGGCCGCCTTCGCCGCGGCCTGCTCGACGTCGGCGTCGGCGAGGATGACGAAGGCATCGGAGCCGCCGAGTTCCATGACGGTTTTTTTCAGCCGCCCCCCCGCCGCCGCGGCCACCGCCGCGCCGGCGCGCTCGCTGCCGGTGAGCGTTATGGCGCGGATGACGGGATGATCGACCAGGCGCTGGGCCGCCTGGTTGTCGGAGATCAGCAGCGTGCTGAAAACGCCGGCGGGAAATCCCGCCTCGGCAAATGCCCGCTCGATCGCCAGCGCGCAGCCCGGGACGTTCGGAGCATGCTTGAGCAGCGCGACATTCCCCGCCATCAGCGCCGGCGCGGCGAACCGAATCACCTGCCAAAGCGGAAAATTCCACGGCATGGTCGCCAGGACCGGTCCCAGCGGATCGAAACGAACGTAGCTGCTGGACGCATCCGAGTCGATCGCGCGCGGTGAAAGAAATGCCTCAGCGTTTCCCGCGAAGAAATCGCAGGCGGCGGCGCATTTCTCGACTTCCGATTCGCTGGCGGTGATTGTTTTGCCGACTTCGGCGGTCATCAGCGTGGCCAATTCATCGCGCCGGCGGCGAAAAACGCCCGCGACGCGCTTGAGCAGCGACGCGCGCTCGCCGAGCGAAACGCGACGCCATTGGACAAAGGCCGCGCCCGCCGCTTGCAATATCGCTTCGATCTGGCCGGCGGAATGCTCGGGATATTCGGCGATGATTTCTTCAGTTGCGGGATTCCTCGATTGCATGCGTTACCTTCGAATGCATGTTATACCGGAGCCCCGCATGTACATGCGGGGCTTCTGATTTAATTTTCATCCGTAGCACAAATTCCCTTGCTTGACGCCTCTCGGCGACAGGACTACCTTCCGCCCTCCCATGCTGAAACGGACGCCGTTGTATGAATTCCACGTCGCCTGCGGGGCGAAGATGGTCGATTTCGCCGGGTGGGAGATGCCGATCCTTTACCGCGGCATCGTGGAGGAACACCAGCAAACGCGCGCCAGCGGCTCGCTGTTCGACGTTTCGCACATGGGGCGAATTTACGTCGGCGGGCCTGACGCGGCGGCGTTTCTGGACAAGGCGCTGACGCGCAACATCCGGCAGCAGCGCGTCGGTCAGAGCCGTTATAGTTTGGTTTGCAATTCCGCCGGCGGCGTGCTGGACGATGTCATCGTCAGCAAAAATGCGGAGCAATGGCTGATCGTTTGCAACGCCTCCAACCGGGAAAGGATCGTCAAGCATCTGAACGGCATTCGCGAATCGGGCGCGTTCGACGCCCAAATCGCGGATCAGACGGAATCCACGGCCATGGTGGCGGTGCAGGGGCCGGCGGTGGTGGGATTGATCTCCGAGGCGCTCGATATCGATATCCAGTCGATGAAGCGATACAGCTTCGAGAACGGCACGTATCGGATGAGCCGATTCACCCTGTTTCGCAGCGGATATACCGGGGAAGACGGGGTGGAAATCATCGTGTCGGCGGGCACGGCGCGGAACATGGTTCAATCGCTCGCGGGGGAGATGCCGGGCGCGGACTCGCCGATCAAGCCGGCGGGACTGGGGGCGCGCGACACGCTCAGGCTGGAAGCGGGGATGCCGTTGTATGGACATGAACTGGGCGAGGGGATCGATCCGATCTCGGCGGGCTTGAGTTGGGCGGTGGATCTGAGTAAGGACTTCATCGGGGCCGAGCCGCTGCGGGTGATCGCCGGTCGCGGCCCGGCGAAGAAGCGGGTTGGGCTTGAGCTGCAAGGCCCGCGGATCGCGCGGCAAGGCGCGGCGGTCAAGGCCGGCGAGGTTTTGGTGGGCGCGGTGAGCAGCGGCACGTTCTCGCCGACGCTGAAACGCAGCATCGCCATGGCTTTCGTGGATGCGGCCCATGCGGCGGATGGCGCCAGCGTGAGCGTCGATTTACGCGGGACAACCGCCGACGCTAAGATTGTCGCGTTGCCCTTTTACAAGAGATGAACATGCCCGTTCCACAGGATCGACGTTATCTGAAATCTCACGAGTGGCATCAACAGATCGGCGACAAGGTCACCATCGGCATCACGCAGACGGCGGCCGATGAATTGACCGACATCACCTATGTGAAGCTGCCGGCCGTCGGGACAAAGATCTCGGCCGGCGCGGCCTTCGGGGAAATCGAATCGGTCAAGGCGACCAGCGATCTCTACAGCGGGGTCAGCGGAACCGTCGCTGCCGTGAACGCGGAATTGAACGCCAATCCCGGCCTCGTCAACGCGGACCCCTTCGGCAAGGGGTGGATGATCAAGGTGAAAGTGACCGATGCCGGCCAAATGGCTAAACTCCTCTCGGCCGACGATTATTTGAAGAAGACCGGTCACTGAACATGCAGCCGTCCGCTTCCGCCATCGAATTAAGCCCGTCCGACACGTTCGAGCATCGCCACATCGGCCCCAGCGGCGCCGAGGTGCGGGAGATGCTGGATGCGATCGGGGTTTCATCCCTGGAGGAATTGATCGAGCAGACGGTTCCCGGTTCGATCCGGCTTTCTTCGCCGCTGGGCATCGGTCCCGGCCGGGGTGAATTTGAATTGATCGAGGAACTGCGCGGAATCGCGGAGAAGAACCGGATTCTGCGAAGCTGCATCGGGATGGGATATTCCGACACGATTACTCCGCCGGTCATTCAGCGGAACATTCTGGAAAATCCCGGCTGGTACACGCCATACACGCCTTATCAGGCGGAGATCGCACAGGGCCGGCTGGAGGCGCTGCTGAATTTTCAGACGATGGTCAGCGATCTGACCGCCCTGCCGCTTGCCAACGCGTCCCTGCTGGACGAAGCCACCGCGGCGGCGGAGGCGCTGGTGATGTGCTGGCGAATCGACGAAGGGAAGCGGGCGGCATTTTTCGTGGCGGACGATTGCCATCCGCGCTCGATCGCGGTGGTGGCGTCGCGGGCGCGGGCGCTGGGGGTCGAATGCGTGGTCGGTCCGGTGCAGAAGGCGGATTTTTCCGCCGGAAAATTCTGCGGCATCCTGGTGCAATATCCGGCCACCGACGGGGCGGTGATCGATTATTCCCCGGTGATCCACGCTGCCCACGCGGCCCGGACGCTGGTGGTGATGGCTGCGGATATCCTGGCCCTGACGGTGCTGAAGGCCCCGGGGGAATTTGGCGCGGATATCGCCGTCGGATCGACGCAGCGATTCGGGGTTCCGCTGGGATTCGGCGGCCCGCATGCCGCGTACCTGGCGACGCGCTCGCCATTCGCCCGCAAAATGCCGGGGCGAATCGTCGGCGTTTCGAAAGATTCCGCGGGCGCTGCGGCCCTTCGACTGGCGATCCAAACCCGCGAGCAGCACATCCGCCGCGACAAAGCAACAAGCAACATCTGCACCGCCCAGGTCCTGCTGGCGGTGATGGCGAGCATGTATGCGGTGTACCACGGCCCGGAGGGCCTGCGCAAGATCGCCCGGCGGGTTCACGCGCTGGCGGTTGCGCTGGCGGCGGGTTTGCGCCGCCTTGGCCACGGCGTCGGCCAGCGGCCGTTCTTCGATACGCTGCGCGTTCGGGTCAATGGGCTGCCCACGGAATCAGTCCTCGCCGCCGCACGCAACGCCGGATACAACCTTCGCGATCTCGGCGACGGCGAGGTCGGGATTTCCCTGGACGAAACCACGACCCGGCGGGACGTTGAAGCGATCGTTGAATCCTTCGGCGGCGGAGCGACGCTGCGCGTCAACGTCGAGCAGTTCGCCGCGGAGGGAGCCGAAATCCCCGCAAACCTTTCGCGAACCAGCGAATTCCTCACCCATCCGGTCTTCAATCGATACAGGAGCGAGACGGAAATGTTGCGATATATTTTCCGGCTCATGAGCCGGGATTTATCGCTCGCGCAGTCGATGATCCCGCTGGGTTCGTGCACGATGAAGCTGAACGGAACGAGTGAAATGCTGCCGGTGACGTGGCCGCAGTTCGGCCGGTTGCATCCGTTTGCGCCGGCGGATCAGACGCGCGGGTACGGGGAGATGTTGCAAGCGCTGGAAACCTGGCTGGCGAAGATCACGGGTTTTACGGCGGTTTCGCTGGAGCCCAACGCCGGCTCGCAAGGCGAATACGCCGGGCTGCTGACGATCCGCGCGTATCATGAAGATCGCGGGCAGGGCCGGCGGAGAATCTGCCTCATTCCCGCCTCGGCGCACGGCACGAACCCCGCCAGCGCGATCGCCGCGGGGCTGCGCGTTGTTCCGGTGGCGTGCGATGAGCGAGGCAACGTCGATCTCGCCGATCTCAAGGCCAAGGCCGAGCGGCACCGCGATGAACTGGCCGCGCTGATGCTGACGTATCCTTCGACTCACGGCGTTTTCGAGGAGGGCGTGCGGGACATTTGCCGGATCGTTCACGAGAGCGGCGGGCAAGTGTATCTGGACGGGGCGAACATGAACGCGATGGTGGGCCTTTGCCGGCCCGGGGATATTGGCGCCGATGTCTGCCATTTGAATCTGCACAAAACATTTTGCATCCCCCACGGCGGCGGGGGGCCGGGCATGGGGCCGATCGCCGTCGCTTCACACCTTGCTCCGTTTTTGCCGGGCAAGGGCCCGCGCGGAATCGGTCCCGTTTCCGCCGCGCCCTGCGGGAGCGCCAGCATCCTGGCGATCTCGTACGTGTACATCGCTTTGATGGGCGACGCCGGCCTGAAACATGCGAGCGAATGCGCCATACTGAACGCCAATTACATGGCCAAGCGTCTCGAAGCGCATTATCCGGTCGTGTTCAAGGGGAAAAGCGGGCGATGCGCGCATGAGTTCATCATCGACTGCAACCATTTCGAGGCAACGAGCGGTGTGAAAGTGGAAGATATCGCCAAACGGCTCATGGATTACGGCTTCCACGCCCCGACGATGTCGTGGCCGGAACCCGGAGCGCTGATGATCGAGCCGACGGAGAGCGAATGCAAGGCTGAACTGGACCGCTTCTGCGATGCGATGATCGCGATCCGCCAGGAGATTCGCGAGATCGAGGAGGGCAAGGCGCACCGCGAGGACAACGTGCTGAAGAACGCCCCGCACACCGCGGCGGCAATCGCGTCGGATGATTGGCGGCATCCGTATTCCCGCGAGAAAGCCGCCTTCCCCACGCCATGGACGCGGCATTTCAAGTTCTGGCCGGCCGTGGGACGGATCGACAACCCTTACGGCGACCGCAACCTGGTGTGCGTCTGTCCGGCTGTGAGCGAATATGGCCAGTGACCCGGAGCGGCGCAGCCGGATTGTGGTGATCGTCATGATCATCGTCGCCGTCGGCGGATCGGTGGTCTTGTCTTATTTCATGCACGCCAGCAGCGCCGAGCTGGTGCGTCATCTCGATTCCGCCGACCCCGGCGTCGTGAGCGACAGCCTGATCCTCCTGAAGGACCGGCGCGATCCGGAGGGAATCAGCAAGGCCGCCGCCCTGCTGAAAAGCGATAACGCGGAGGTGTGGACAAATGCGGCGATTTACCTGGGGGCGATGGAAAAGGGGACTTCAGTTCCGTATCTGATCAAGGCAATGGGCAACGTGGAAGACGATCGCAAGAACGAAATCGTAAGTGAGTTGACGGCGATAACGGGCCAAACGTTCGGCGGCGACGCGAATGCCTGGCGTGATTGGTGGCTTGCTCAACATCCTACTGGCTCCTTCCTTTTTAATGCTTCGCAAACGTTGCCTGCGGCATCACTGCCTACGGCATTACCTTCGCATCCGGATATCGAGCCGCGAGCCGCTCCCTGAGCTGCTGGGCCTGGGTGTATGACGGCACATCGCTGGTGCGGATGATGGTGAGCCCCCTGTCGGTGGTTTTCAGCGGCGGCGAGCCGGCGGCCGCGACGGCGGATTCGGCTTTTTCGATGTCGGACAACTGAGAATACGCGCCGACCTGCACGTAAAAGCCGCGGATGCCCTGGCGGGCTCGCGCATACGGGACGTATTCGCTGCCGGGGTATTCCTGTTGGACGCGCTGGAACGTCCGGTCGGCATCATCGAACCGGCCCAAGCGCTGTTCGCAAACGGCCATGTGATAGAGGATCAGCGGCTTGTTTTGCGGCTCGTCAGCCAGGCTGTAGGCCGCGTCAAATTCGCGCAGGGCCGCGGGATAGTCGTTCTGGTAAAAGCTGACATTGCCAAGCTGGGCATGAAGACGGACGGCGACGGCGGGCCGAGGATTATGAGATAGGCCGCTGACGTAGGAATCTCTGGCGAGGGCGAGATCGCGGAGGGCGCCTGCCGTATCGGACTTGGGCCGATTTTCGATGGCGTAGCCGCGGAGATAATACGCCTCGGCCAGGTCGGTCGCATCGCCGCTGGCGATGACGGCGTCGGCGTCGCGGATCGCCGGGTCGTATTGCCTGGATTCCAGGGCCTGTTTGCCGGCGTCAAGCTGCTGTTGGGATTGGGGGTTGTCGGCGCAGGCGGCGATCAAAACCAGAAACCCGAAACCCGAATGACGAATCAAATCCGAAACCCGAATGACGAAACGGTTTTCGTTTCGGGTTTTGGTCATTCGGATTTGATTCGTCCACCGGCGCGCCGGGACCTTCGTCATTCGGATTTCGGATTTCGGATTTGTTCTCTGGGTTCGCATCCTTGCCTCCAAGAGTTATATTACTGCAAATGCTCGTCGAACCGCTGCTTGAGCACGCCACGCGCACGCCCAGTGACATTGCCCTGCACGATGAAAGCGGGCCTCGCACGTTCGAGCAACTCGCCGCCACCGCCGCCGGCATCGCCACGCACGTTTCCGGCTTCACCACGCGAGGCAATGTCGGGCTGATGCTCCCGGCCGGGGCGGGGTTTGTCGCGAGTTTCTACGGAACGCTGCTGGCTGGCAAGAGCGTGGTGCCGGTGAATTTCCTCCTGAGCGAACGCGAGATCGCACATATCCTCGCCGACAGCGGCATCGATGCCCTGGTGACGATTCCCGCGATGGCGGCAAGGATCAAGTGCGAGGGGATCAGGACGATCGATCTGCCCGAGCTGATGAAGACGCTGGCGGCGACACCGGAAAAGAACGCGGAAAGGATGGCGGCGGCGAAATCGCAAATCCCCGGCCACGGCCCGGACGACATGGCCGTCCTCATGTACACCAGCGGGACCAGCGGTTTGCCCAAGGGCGTCATCCTCACCTTCGGCAATCTCCAGAGCGATGTGGACGCGGCCATCCAGCACGCGCGCTTGCAGCACAAGCACGTGTTTCTGGGCGTGATTCCGCTGTTTCACTGCTTCGGCATGACCGCGATGATGCTGGCTCCGATCCAATTGGGAGCGACGATTATTTACATGGCGCGGTTCAGCGCGGTCGCGGCGCTGAACGCGATTCGGGCGCATGGCGTGTCGCTGGCATTCGCGGTGCCCAGCATGTTCGCGGCCCTCGCCCAACTCAAAAACGCGGGTCCGGAGGATTTCAAAACCATCTATGCGATGATCAGCGGCGGTGAACCGCTTCCGGCGCGGGTGCGTGAGACGTTCCAGCAGCGCTTCGGGGTGACGTTGTTCGAGGGATATGGGCTGACCGAAACCAGCCCCGTCGTTGCGCTCAATATTCCGCACTCGCATCGCACCGGCAGCGTCGGAAAACTCGTGCCGGGCGTGGAACTCAAAATCGTCGATGACTATGACCATCCCGTGCCGCAGGGCCAAAGCGGCGAGATCTGGCTCCGCGGGCCGATGGTCACCAAGGGATATCACAACCTTCCCAGGGAAACGGCCCTGGCTTTGACGCCCGACGGCTTTTTCAAAACCGGCGACCTGGGAACGATCGACGCCGACGGCTTCATGTACATCACCGGCAGAAAAAAGGACCTGATTATCGTCGCGGGAGAAAAGGCCGCGCCGCGCGAGATCGAAGAGATTCTGATGGGGCATCCCGCGGTGGCGGAGACGGCCGTGGTCGGGAAGAAAGATGCCGGACGCGGGGAGCAGGTCGTGGCTTTCATCATCCTGCGCGAGGGCCAGAGCGTTCAACCCGAAATCCTGCGGGATTTCTGCCGCGAAGGGGGACTGGCGCAATGGAAGATTCCGCGCGAATTTTATTTTCCCAAGGAATTGCCGCATTCGTCCACGGGAAAGGTGCTGAAGCGGATCCTGATGGAGCAGGTGAATCGATCCGCCTGACGCGTCCTGAGGATCGCCTCGCAAGCTTTCATTTCATTCAGGCGTTGCCCAAGGACCGATAATCTTTTTGTGCGATGCTGGTGCGGAAACTCGGATTTGGCGTCCTTTGGGGAGGGTTATCGCCATTGCCAAGCGTGTGAAACGCTCGTCGCCGCGGGCGATGGGAAGGGGTTCAATCCGCGCGTAACTAATGATTCAAAAGACCTTTACGGCAAAGACTATTGGTTCGATCATCAAACGACGGACCTGGGGTGTCCCGACATCATTTCCAGGAGCCGCACCGACTTGGCGGAGCGGTGCATCCATTGGTTGCGGAGCCTGCTCCAATTCCAGCTCCCCCCGGCGAGGGTCCTGGAAATCGGCTGCGCTCATGGGGGATTCGTGGCGATGCTTCGCCAAGCCGGGTTTGATGCCACCGGCCTGGAGTTGAGCCCATCGATCGTTCGCCTAGCCAGGGAAACTTTCGAGGCGCCGGTTCTCACCGGACCGATCGAAGATCAAACCATCGGGCCGCATTCGCTGGACGCCATCGTCATGATGGACGTGCTGGAGCACCTGCCCGATCCATCGGACACGCTCGGCCGCTGCCTGAAACTGCTTTCACCCGATGGGATTCTCCTCGTTCAAACGCCGGCGTATCCCGAGGGGATGAGCCTGGGGCAGCTTCATGAGCGGAAGCATCCATTTCTGCAAATGCTCGACTCGAATGAACACCTGTTTTTGTTCAGCAGATCGGCCGCGGCCGAATTGTTCCGCCGGCTGGAGGCTTCGTGCATCGAATTCATCCCGGCCATCTTCGACTGCTATGACATGTCGTTTGTCGTCAGCCGACGCCCGCTTCGCCGGCACGATCCCAAGGGGCAGTCCGCGGCCCTCAGCCGCACGGTCAATGGACGATTCATTCAGGCCCTGCTTGATCTGGACGAGCGTCGGCTGAAACTGCTCGGGAAGTACCGGGAACTTCGCCAGCAGTCCCAAGTTGCGGCCGGATGATCGCCACCGGCAGGGACCGATAATCTCTCACGCATCAGCGTTAAATCGGCCGATAGCGGATAACGCCATGGATGGTTCCGCGCCCCAATTTTCCTGGACGCCTCTCAAAGCGCTCTCTTCGCGATTTTCGGCAAACGTTCGGGCGCTGACCGGACGCTGGGTGAACTTGGCCGAAGCGCTGAAGAATTTTGGCCCGAAGCAGACTTATTACATCCTGGCGACGGCCGAGACGATTCAGCTCGGCGTGGGAAATGGGTTGGGCGTGACGCCGTTGCCGCATTCGCTGCCGCCGTCCCAGGCCAGGAACCTGATCCGCCAACTCTATCCGTCGGCAACCTGTCACCAGGCGGTCCTGATCGCCGGCGAAGACATGGGCTGGCTGTGGAGCGGCATCTATCAGCTTCCGTGTCAGAGCCCGGCGGTTCCGGGCCACCGGCCACCCCTGTTTTTCCTGATCAAAGACATCGAGCGGCTATGGGTCATTCTGCACGTGCATGATTGGCGAAGCCTGCTGGCGGAGGAGCGAGTTCGGCTGTTCGTCGGCGATGGCGCCATGAATGATTTCCGCCAAAGCCTCATCACCGACCCCGCCTGCCCGTGGCCGCGGCTTTCTGTGCGAGTGGATGCAACGCTGTGGAACGGCAATCCCACTCTCGACGAAATCCTCGCGGAGGCGACGGCAAAAACGAACGAGCAATTCCTTCGCCGCACCGAACAGTTTCGTCTTGCCTCCGCGGCGAGAAGCCCGCAAGCGATCGCGTCGCACTTGGGCTCCGGCCGAGGGCTGAAGGTGCTGGGAATCACCTCGCGATTCACCACTTTCCTGCAATATTCCATGCGAGATTGGCTGGCGTCGTTCGAGCGACTGGGCCATCGGACTCGTTTGGTCATCGAGGAGCACGACCATCAATTGTGCAACAGCGTGACGACGGCGTCGGCGTGCGCGGAGTTTGGGCCGGACCTGGTCGTCATCATCGACCACTACCGTCGGGAACTGGGCGGCATCCCGGAAGCGATCCCGGTGGTCATGTGGGTGCAGGACCGCCTGCCCAACATATATTGCCGCGCGGCCGGCCGCGCGCAACAACGGCTCGATTACGTCATCGGCTACGGCCGCGCGGAACTGGTGCAGCGCTGCGGGTATCCCGGGTCGCGATTCATGCCGGCGATGGTGGGGGTCAATCCGAACCGATTCGGCGCGACGGCGCTGAGCGAGGAGGAGCTTTCGCCTCTGCGGTGCGACGTCTCGTTCGTCAGCCATGCCAGCATGCCCGCGGACCAGATCGTCCTCGAACAAATCAAGCGGAACCCGACGCCCGAGGTGCGGCGGTTGCTCGAAGATCTGTACGAGCGGCTGCGGGCGATTTACGACGCCGGCGGGTCGGTCACCGCGGGTGAAGCCCTTCAGGCCATCATCCTCGATTCGTTGCGGGTCAATCATCTGACGGCGGACATGAAGAACCTGCACGACCTGTTCGCCCACCGCGTGAACAACGCGATGTTTCGCCATCAGGCACTTCGCTGGGTCGCCGAGATGGGCGTGGACCTGCGTCTCTACGGCAAGGGATGGGAGGACCATCCGGAATTCAAGCGATTCGCCCGCGGAGTGGCGGACAATGAGTCGCAACTGCCGGCGATATACCAAGCCAGCACGATCAATCTTCAGGTGACGCCGTTCGGCGGGGTCCATCAGCGGCTGCTCGACGGGCTGGCGGCGGGAGGGTTCTTCCTGATCCGCTCGGTCACGGCTGATGAATTGGAAATCCTTCTGCGCGACATGTGGAACTGGTGTCAGCAACGCGGGATTCGCAACGGCCGCGAGATGCTTGAAAAGCGCGACGAGTCCCTGTCGCGGCTGTTTCAGCGGTACACCGAATTGGGTGCGGTTGATCCGGCCGGCGACGCCGACTATTACTTCGCGGCGCTTGAGGAATGCGCCATGATGGGATTCACGCGTACGGTGAACACGCTGTTCGAGCGGCCCGAGCGGGTAACTTTTACAACGCGCGAGCAATTGGTGAACCAGGTGAAGCATTTTTTGGCGTCTGGCGACGAGCGGCGCGAAGTCGCGCGGGACATGCGTCAGCGGGTGTTGGAAGCGCACACGTACACGGCGATCTCCAGGCGAATGGTGGCGTTCATGGCCGCGGATTTGGCCCGTGGCGCCGACGCGTCGCGCGTTGCCGCGTGAGGGCCGCGGCGCAAGGAGTTGCATCGATGTCCGACCAGGCGACGGCCGATGCTCTGATGGGGCAGGCGGCCCAATCCGCTCGAGAGGGGCGGTTCCCCGACGCGGCCCAACTGCTGCGCCGCGCCCTGGCGGTCAACGGTTCCCTGGCCGGCGGGAGGCACGCAAATCTGTGCGAACCGCTCAAGCGCGGTGCCGATCTGGAAAACGTCGTCCGCCTGGCCCCGTTTCGCATCAACGCCCTGGTAACCACCGGCTGGTTGAATTCGCTGTTCGACGGCCGTCCGGTCGATGCCGGCGGAAGGCCGATTCCATGGTTCACGTATCCGGCCATTGACTTTCTGGAGCCCAGGGTGCAACGGAACTGGACGGTCCTGGAGTGGGGATGCGGGAACTCGACGTTATGGTGGGCGGCGAGAACAAGACACGTCATCGGCGTCGAGCACGACCGGTCGTGGCATCAGCTCATCGCATCAGATGCTCCCGAGAATGCAATCATCGTTCTGGCCGAGAACCCGGACCGTTACGTGAATCTGCAAGACACGCCCGACGCGGGGCCGTACGACGCGATCGTCATCGACGGCGAGCGGCGCAACCAGTGCGCCCGGCGGGCCGCCTCCAGCGTCAAACCCGATGGCGTCATCGTCTTCGATAATTCGGACCGCAAAGCGTACCGGGACGGCCTGGCATTTCTGATGGACAGCGGCTGGAAACGGCTCGATTTCTTCGGGTTGATCCCGTCGTACCTCTATCGCGGCTGCACTTCGATCTTCTATCGCGACGACGCGTTTCTAAACAGCCGGGTCCTGCCTTGCGATCACCAATCCTGCGTGGGCCCGACCTGCGCGCAGGGGCTGGGCGAGTGAATTTCCCCGTTTGACCGCTTCACGCCGCCAAGCGGCTTTTGGCGAGCTGTTCGCGGAGTTCCTTGATCTCCAGATTGAAAAAGTTCTGGTCCGCCTCCGCCAGGTTCCTGATCTCCGGTGGATGCCGAAGCGGGAATTGCATCGCCTCGGTCGGCAACGCCGCGAAGGGGTCCAGCTTTTTGGTGTGCGTGGCGCCGGGGCCAAATCCGATGTTGGAAACCAGATTCACCTCCGGCAGGATGGTCAAACTCCGACATTTCCAGGCGGCATACATCCAAGCCAGGCTCCACGCATTCAGTTTGTTGGTGTAGGTGTCGTCCATCATTTTGCGGTAGTGTCGCCGAGCGGCCGCACAAGGAACAAAATCCCCCGGAAAATCAGACTCCGGATGTTCGGGCCAATCGCTCATGGCGGGATCGTGATGCTTCCACGCCCGCCGCCAGGTCGCCCAACCCCAGATCTGCGTCACCACGGAAAAGTAATAGCTGTACGACGTCCAGCGCCGGCCGTGCTGCATGTTATCGCCGCTGATCATCATCACCCGCTCGTCGTCTCGATAGACATCCAGCAGTTCGGTGCAAAAGCGGAAAAACGTCGGATCCGGCAAGCAATCATCCTCGAGCAAAATGGCCTGCTCACACTGGGAAAAGACCCAGTCGATTCCGGTGTACATCCTGCGCCGGCAGCCGAGGTTTGTTTCCGAATAACTTCGCCGCACGTCACAGTTCCAATCGATTTTGTCCGTCACCTGTCGGGCCGCGTCGCAGGCGGCACGCTCGGCCTCGTTCCGCGGGCCGTCGGCAATGATCAGCAGCCTCGATGGCCGGACTCGGGCAATTTGGGCAAACACCTGCTGCGTCGGCCCAGGCCGATTGAACACAAAAAACGCGATGGGAACATCGTTGGCCATGGTTGATTCACCTCAAGGATATTATCGGCCCTCGCCCCGTCGCGGCTGCAAAGTTCACCACGCCCGATAACTGATGCGATTGGACGCCGCCGGCCGATAAACCAATGGACTGCCGAAGCGAACCCATGAGGCAAAACTGCCAACCCGACCAGCCGATCCCCTGGGCCAAACCCGCCATCGACGACGCGGAGTTGAACGAAGTCATCGCCTGCATGAAAAGCGGATGGCTGACGAGCGGCCCGCGCGTGGCGCAATTCGAGGAAGAGATGGCCGCCCGCGTCGGGCGCACGTTCGCCATCGCCGTCAGCAACGGCACCGCGGCGCTGGAGGTCGCGCTGCGGGGCGCAGGCATCGGGCGCGGCGATGAGGTGATCGTTCCGGCGCTGTCATACGTCGCCACGGCGTCGGCCGTCGCCATCGTTGGCGCCCAGCCCGTCTTCTGCGATATCGACCCGCGAAATCTGGGAATGGATCCCGCCGGCGCGGCCGCGTGCGTCACGCCGCGAACCGGCGCGATCCTCTGCACCGACCACGGCGGGAATCCCTGCGATTTCGCGGCTTTGCGCGACCTCGCCGAGCGCTGCCGCGTGCCGCTGATCCTCGACGGCGCCCAGAGCATCGGCACGTTGTTTGACGGCAAACCGGCGCTGGCACAGGGTCTGATCTCCACGGTCAGTTTCCATGCCGCCAAGACGATCACCACCATCGAAGGCGGCATGGCGTTTACGGACGACCCCGCACTGGCGCGCCGGATGCGCATGATCCGATCCCAGGGGGAAGACCCCGATCGCAAGTATCATCACCTCGAGTTGGGACACAATTTCCGCATGACCGAGGTGCAAGCCGCCATCGGCCTGGCCCAGCTTGGAAAGTTGGACGCGCTCCTGGCCGACCGGCGGCAACTGGCCCATCAATATCAAGCCGAACTGGCGGACCTGGGCCTGCAAACTCCGGCCGGCGTGCCGGGCGGCCAGAACAGCTTCTTCCTGTTTTCGCTTCTCGTCCCCGATCGGGACCGGGTTGTCCAACGGCTCAAGGCGCGCGGCATTGAAACGCGCGTCTGCTATCCCAGCCCGCTCTACGCACAGCCGATCCTGAGCCAATACAAAACCGAAACGTGCCCCGTCGCCGAAAAAACGTGCAAGGCCATTCTCAATCCGCCGATGTTCTTCGGCCTGACGCGAATGCAGCAGCGCCGCATCGGCCAGGAATTGCGCGAAGCGCTGCGGAAACTGGACCGCGAGGCCGCATAAAAGAACCCTACCGTCATGATCGTTGCCATCGACACCCACTGCATCCTTCCCGGCCAAGTCGGCGGCATCGAGAACTACACGCTGGGCTTGATCGAAGCGCTCAAATTGCCCGAATCGCCGGCGGACAGAATGCTGCTGCTCACCCGCGCGGAGAATCATCCGCTGTTTGCTCCATTCGCCGATGAACGAACCGACGTTCTGCCGCTGGATCGGCCGAAGCGGAATTGGGCCCAATGGTCAAAAGCCGATCCAGACGCCGCCGGGCGCGCCCTAGCCGAGTTCCAGCAGCGCAAAGCCGATCTGCTCACCCACCGCCGCGTCGATCTGATTCATTTCCCCGGGAACACGATCAATCCGCTCGCCCTGGAGATGCCGATCGTGCTGAACCTTCACGATCTCCAGCACCGGCATTTTCCCGAGCATTTCACGGCCGAGGAAATCGCCGGCCGCGAAACATGGTGGGTGCGGTCGGCCGAGCGAGCCGATGCCCTTGTCGCCGCGAGCAATTTCGTCCGCGACGATCTGGTCGCGCAATTGCGCGTCGATCGGGCGAAAATCTTTGTTACGGCCGATGCGTTCCAATCGACCTTTTTTGACCGGCCGGCACCCCATTCATTGGCCGACCTGCGGCGCAAATACGATCTACCCGCGACATTTTTCATTTATCCCGCGGCGGTTTGGCCGCACAAGAATCATCGCCGATTGATTCAATCGTTCATCATGGCGGGAATCGCCGATTCGCAACTCTTGCTGACCGGCGGCGGACAGGCCGAATCCAGCCTGCCGAAATTCATCGCCGATCTCAACGCATCGGCGCGGGTTCGGCTGCTGGGCAGAATCAGCACCGAGGAACTCTCGGGCCTGTATCATCTGGCCACGGCCCTGGTTTTCCCGAGCGAATTCGAGGCGTGGAGCATTCCGATCATGGAGGCGATGGCGTGCGGCTGCCCCGTCGCCAGTTCCAACGTCACGAGCCTGCCGGAACAGCTTGACGATGCCGGCTTGCTGTTCGATCCGACCGATATTTCGGCAATCGCCGGCATCCTTCGCCGCCTGGCCGGCGACGATCGGCTTCGGCAAACGCTGGCCGAACGCGGTCATTCCCGCGTCCTGAAATTCAGCCCGCGGCATTTCATCCGGTCCATTGCCAAGGCGTACGAATTTGCCCTCACCGCCCATCGGGCGAGAAAGGCGGCGTGACATGTGCGACCTTTCGATCGTCATCCCCACGTGCAACCGGGCCGATCTGCTGCAACGCAGCATTTCGAGTTTGTGCGATGACGTGCAATGTTCGTTTGAAGTGATCGTGGTCGATGGGGCGAGCGAGGACCGCACGAGCGAGGTCCTGGCCAAGGCCGGCAAATCGCTCGGCAGCCGGCTCACGGTGATCCGCGAGACGCGACGCGAGGGTTTTGTGCGAGCGGCCAACAAGGGCTTTCGCGCAGCCGTCGGGCGAAACATGATCTGGCTCAACGATGACGCCCGGCCGTTGCCCGGGACGTTGGACGCCGCCGTTCGGCAGATTGATGCCGCGGCCGGCGACGTGGCGTTCCTGGCGATGTTTCACCGCTACGCTTCGCAGAAGAACGTGGCGTATCACACGATCGTCGATCGCCGCGAATACCGCCTGTGCCACGTGCGCGGCACGCTCTACGCAAATTTTCCCATTGGCCGCCGGGAAACCTATCGCACGCTCGGATATTTCGATGAACGATTTTATTTTTACGGCGCCGATCCCGATCTGTCCCTGAAGGCGTGGCATGCGGGACTGCGGATCGAGCCGGCTTACGCCTGTTACATCGACCATCAGCAGCACGCCGACGACCGCCGCGCCCAGGACGACTCACTGGGGCGGGAAGACAATGAAAAGCTCTTCGCCAAGTGGGACTTGCCGGAGAAGAATCCGTATCGGAACGATTTTGATCCGAGGCGGCCGTGCACGCTGCGCGGGCTGCGTGCCATTCAGACGCCGCGGGTGACGTTTCTGCTCTCGACGTATAATCGCCGCGTCGCGGTGCTCGAAACGTTGTCGCAATTGCGGTCCGTCCGAAGCTCGCCGGATTTTCTTGCCGAGACGATTGTCGTCGATAATGCCAGCACCGACGGGACGGCCGACGCCATCGCGGCGAAGTTTCCATTTGTACGTCTGCTCAGACAGAGCAAAAATCGCGGGGCTTGCTCGAAAAATCCCGGACTCGCTCAGGCCACCGGGCGGTACATCGTCTTCCTCGACGACGATTCGTATCCCGATGCCGATTCGATTCGCCGAATGCTGAAACATTTCGACGGCGATCCGCGGCTCGGAGCGGCGGTGTTCGACGTGGTCCTGCCGGATGGATCGCACGAATGCAGCGCGTATCCGGGCGTTTTCATCGGTTGCGGGACGGGGTTTCGGCGTGAAGCGTTGGCGGAAGCCGGCGGCCTGCCGGACGATTTTTTCATGCAGGCCGAGGAGTACGATCTTTCGCTGCGTTTGCTCAACGCCGGCTGGCATATCCGGCGTTTCACGGACCTTCGCGTCCATCATCTCAAGACTTGGGGCGCCCGCCAGCCCGCCCGCACCACTCGGCTGGACGTGCGCAACAACCTGCTGGTCATCGCCCGCAGATTCCCCAGGCCATGGGTCCGGCCGTATGCCATCGACTGGATGCGCCGCTACCGCTGGATCGCGCAAACCAAGGGCTGGCGGCATCGGCTGGCGTTTTGGCGCGGATTATCCTCGGGCTTGATGAAATCCCTTGTTCCAACCCGCCGCCAGAGCGTCTCCGCCGAGGCGTTCGAGCAATTCGCGATGATTCAAAATATTCGCTCGCGCATGGCGGATGCGGTGAGCCGGCGCAAGATCCGCTCGATCCTGCTGATCGACGTCGGCAAGAATATATTTCCGTTCTGGCTTGCCGCGCGCGAGCTTGGATTGGAAATAGTCGCCGTCGCCGATGCGAAACTTGCCCGTCCCGGCCGGCATTACCGGGGTATTCCCGTTGTCGGCGATGACGCCGCCCGATCGCTCGGCTTCGACGCCGCCGTGGTCACCAACATCTCCCCGGTTCACGGCCCGAAGCGCGCCGAGGAGTGGCGATCCATAGAGAGTCGTCCGGTTCTCGACCTGTTTGAATCACCGGAAACGCCCGAGTTGTCCGTCGCCGCGTAATACGCTTTAGCCCGGATTTCCCGGCGGCGCATTTTATCGGCGGCATGACGAGGCGTCGTTTAACAGCGCGCTGGCAAGATTTGTCTTATCCATCATCGGCAATAATCAATTCGCACCCGGCGTCCTCGACGGCGCGGCGGTGATCCGGGGCGAGATCGCCGTCGCTGACCACCGTGTCAACCTGCGACAGATCGCACAGCCGCACCAGCGCCTGCTGGCCGAACTTCCCGCTGTCGGCCAGCAACACCACCTGCTGGGATTGTTCCATCATGCGTCGCTCGGCGGCCACCAGCAGCATGTTCTGGTTGTACAGCGCTCCATCCAGAATCCCCGCGGCGCTGAAGAACATGCGCGACGCATGCACCGTGGACAGGAAATTTTCCGCGGTCGGACCCAGCATCACGCCGTGGCGGGGATACATCAGCCCGCCGGTGAGGATCAGTTCCACGTTGTCGTCATCCATGAACAAATTGGCTATGGGCAGCGAATTGGTGATGAGCTGCACCGAGAGGCCGTGGAGTTGCTCGGCCAGATAAAACGTCGTCGTGCCTCCGGAGAGAAGGATCGTCTGACCCATGGTGACGAGACGTGCGGCGGCCGCGGCGATTTTTCGCTTGGCTTCGAGCTGAACATTCATCCGCTGGTGAAATGCGTAAATCCGCGTTTGCCCCTGGGCCGCGCGATCGCCGATCCAGATCACCCCGCCGTGCGTCCGCTGCACGAGGCCTTGGAGTTCCAGGGCCTCGACGTCGCGGCGAACCGTCGATTGCGAAACCCGCAATTCCTGCGAGAGCACGTCCAGCGGCAGAATGCGGCGCTTCGCCAGCACCTCCCGCAGCCTGGATTGCCTTTCGGCGATGAGCATGAGCGATTCAGAAACCAGAAATCCGAAGCCCGAATGACGAATCAAATCCCAAACCCGAATGACGAAACGACTTTCGTTCCCATTTCAGTCAATCGCACTTTGAGTCGCCGTTCGGATTTCTGATTTCGGATTTGTCTCCGTCTACGAGTTTTGCCGAGCCGTCTGCATTTGGGCGTACGTTGCGTCGAGCGATTTCGCGCCGCTTTGAATGCCGCAAATCTCGCGCGGCCACAGGTCGATCTCATACCGCTTCACAACGCCGCGCCGATCGATCCGCGTGGGCAGGCTCGTGCATACGCCCCGGATGTCGTATTCGCCGGACAACCGCGTGCTGAGCGGAAGCACACTGGGCTGGTTGAGCGCGATCGCGTGCACGGCCTCGGCGATGGTCAGGCCCACCGCCCATCCGGCGCCGCCTTTGAGCTTGATGGCTTCGGCGCCGCTGGCCTTGGTGCGCTCAAAGACACGCTGCTGCACAGCGCTGCCGAAATTCGGCATCTTCACCAACGGCAGCCCCGCGGCGGTGGCGCTCGACCAGATGGGAACCATGCTGTCGCCGTGCTCGCCGAGGATCAGGGCCTTGACCTGGCTCGGGGGGAGGCCCGCTTCCAGCGCGATCAGCGAACGAAAACGGGCCGTATCCAACTGCGTGCCCAGGCCGATCACTTTTTTTGGATCGAGCTTCAGATGATCGATGGCCAACCGCGTCAGGATGTCCACCGGATTGGAGACGACGAAAATGATCGCGTCGCCTGGCAGCGGGGCGCTTTGGAGCGAATCGAGGATTTGCCGAAAAAGGGCGGCATTGCGGCTGATCAGATCGAGCCGGCTCTCCTCGGGCTTTCGTCGCAATCCGGCGGTGATGACGACCACGTCGCTGTCGGCGCAGCGGTCATATCCGCCGGCGTAGATTTGCTGATCTCCCGCGACGCTTGCGCCATGCATCAGGTCCAGGGCCTCGCCCTGGGCCATCTGCTCGTTGGCATCGAGAAGATGGATTTCGCTGACGATGGCCGCGCATTGCAACGCGAAGGCTGCGTTGCTTCCAACCCGGCCGCCGCCACCGATGATGCTGACTTTCATTCTTCGCCTCTGAAAAGGCGCGGCGGCGCGGACCGCCGCTGAATATTTCATTGGGCCGTGGCCATGATCTGATCGGTGATCACTTGCACGAGCTGCTCGATGTCCTGCTCGGCGTAATTTTCGGGGGTCAGCGCCGCGACGGCTTTTTCCATGGGGGACGGAGGTTGCGACTCAACGGGGCCGGTACCGCCGGCGACGCACATGCGTCCCTTGGTCGCCACCTCGCCGCCGACGCGGGCCAGAAAATCCCCGCCGCAGTTCAGCCCCCGAACCTTGCCCTCCGGCGTCACGCGCCCGTCGGTCATGCCGATTTTCGATTTCAGCGCAAGCAATTCCTTCATCTCGTCGGTGGAAAGCGTCTGGACGTATCCAAGCTGCTTGGCCAGCAGCAGGATTCGCGCATAGGCATCCACGATCTCCAACTTGTAATAGGCGGTCTCCAAATCCTTGTCGAAACAGACGGCCCCGTGATTCCCGAGCAGGACCGTGTTGGAATCCTTGACGAACGGCGCGAGCGTCTCGCCCAGCCGCGTGTCGCCGGGGGTCACATACTTGGCCATCGGCACGCGGCCCAGATAGACTTCGGCCTCCGGGTGAATGCAGGTCGGCAGTTCCAGCCCCGATACCGCGAAGGCCGTCGCGTGGGGTGGATGACTGTGAATCACGGCCCGAACATCCGGCCGGTTTTTGTAGATGAACAGATGCATCAGGATCTCGCTGGTCCGCGCTCGCTTGCCCGAAATCTGCTTGCCTTGCAGATCCACCACGCACAGGTCATCCGGCTTCAGTTGGCCCTTGCTGACGCCGGTCGGCGTGCAAAGGATGCGGTCCTCCGAAAGACGATAGGAATGGTTTCCCTCATTGCCGGCGCAAAAGCCCTTCAGCCAAATCCGCCGGCCGATCTCGCACATCAGTTCCTTGAGCTTCCATTCGCTCATTCGATCCGTGCCGTTATTTTTTTGGTAAGCCATAAAAAACTCCCTCATCAAACCTGCACGCTCACCACGGCCGCGTCGAGAATGGCCGCGTTGTATGCGTCGAGCGGGACCCGCTTTTCCGGATAGAACGGCATGCAGGCCTCGCGACTCTCCGTGAAGGCGATCAGATTTCCCTCTGCCGCGCCCAATTCGTCATAGACCACCAGGGACTCGGTGCATCGGCGCGGCTTGCCGGACAGGCTGAAACGGTCCTGCACCTCCACCAGAAGAAACCGGCCGCCCACGAGCGTGGCGTACATCGGCTGCAGGGTCACTCGCCCGATCACCTTGCCTACGCGCATGATGCCAGCTCCTCCAGCCGCCGCTGGGTATCCGCCGAAAGACTCGGCGTTGCCCGCGCGAACCGGGACAGCAGATTGCGAATCTGCGAAAAGTTCTTGCAGGCATACTCGAGAACGAGCACATTCGCCGCGACCGCGCCGATGCCCTGATCGATCGAATCCGAACAAGTTCCCACGATGGCGCGAATCGAAGGGCAGCGGTTGGCATAGACGATGGCCTCGGCGGCCGATTTCACCAGCAGCGCGCCGCGGCTGGCCGGTTGGGCCTTGATGCGCGAGGCGAGGCTTTTGATCGCCGGCAGCAGATGCGCCGCGGCATTGGGAAGTTCGATGGCGGCGAGGCTCGACTCGCGGGCGAGCGATGCCAGCGCGGCCTTTGCGGCCCCGCAATGTCCGTCGCACCACCACAAGAGCGTCGTCGATCCCGATGGCGGCTGGGTCCGCGCCATTTCCGCCGGGCCGTAGCCGATCTTCAGGCGTTTGCTTCTGGCCCAATCCAGCGCCAGCGGCGTCAGCCGCGCGCCATAGGGAAGGACGATCTGCTCGCCGTCCTTGCCGCGGCCCTGAAGGTCCTGAAGCTGTCGCGCTGTCACGATCATGTCGTTTCCCGCTCGGCCAATGCGATCACGCACCAGCGCACCGGGCTCTTCTGATTGCCGACGTATTCCCTCGCCGCTTTGCCGTCGCTGTTCAGCACGACCACCTGGCCATGGCCGGCGCCGAAGCGATCCACGGCCACGAGCACGTCGCCTTCGGGCTTTCGATTCGAGTCCAGCACCTGCACGAGCAGCATCCGCCAGCCAACGAGGCTCGCGTGTTTCACCGTTGCGGTCGCATGACCTATGACCAATCCCAGGACCATCAAATCACCCTTAGCGCTTGGGTCATCATCACCCGCCGATAGCGCGTGAAAGTCAGCGGCGTCGTAATGCCTTCGCCGGTGGGCGTGGCGATGCTGTAGCTCAGATATCCCTCGCCGCCCAGGCCCAAACCGGCCATGCTCGGCCCGTTGACCACAAACAGCGTCGTATTCGCCTGGCGAGCAAAGCGGGTGATCGTGTCGATATTGCGGCTGTGAATCAGGGCCGTATGCCGATAGCCGTGCTCGCTCTCGACGGCCCGCTCCATCGCCTCTTCCACATTTTTCGTCCGGACCAGCGGCAGGAAGGGCATCATCTGCTCGTGCTGAACGAACGGATGATCCGCGCCGGTCTCGCCGAGAAGCAGTTGCGTCGTCGGCCCAATTTTCACTCCCGCCGCCTCCGCCAAGACCGATGGGTCTTTGCCGATGAAATCCGTATTCAAATGCGGTTTGCCATCCTTGGCGTCGGTCTTGAACGCCGCCCGGGTCAGCGCGTCGATCTGCGCGGAATTCAGCGCGAACCCGCCGGCCAACTGCATCTGGCTGAGGAATTTGTCGAAAACGCTTTCCACGCAGAAGACCTGTTTTTCGCCGATGCACAGCAGGTTGTTGTCGTAGGCCGCGCCTTTGACGATGGACGCGGCCGCGTTTTGCAGGCAGGCGGTTTCGTCAACCACGACGGGCGGATTTCCGGGGCCGGCGACGATTGCGCGCTTCCGCGCCTGCATGGCCGCCCGCGCAAGCGCCGGACCGCCGGTCACCAACAGCAGCGCGATCCCGCGATGCTTGAAGATTTGCTCCGCCGTCTCCAGCGTCGGCGGGTTCACGCAGGTGATCAGGCCGTCGATGCCGTATTTGGCGGCGATCTGCCGGTTGTACTGGCGGATGGCGTGGGCGGCGCAATTCGCGCCGGCGGGATGCGCGTTGGCGACCAGCGAGTTGCCCGCTGCGATCATGTTGATCGCGTTGCAAGACAGCGTCGGAATGCTGTGAGTCACCGGCGTGACCACGCCCAGCACGCCGAACGGCGCGAATTCCTCGATGCACATTCCGTTGCTGCCGCCCGAGGCGAGCGTGCGGAGGTATTCGACGCCTGGAACGAGTTGGAGAATCTCCAACTTCTCGATCTTGTGATCCAGCCTGCCGACCTTGGTCTCCTCCAGCTCCATCGCGCCCCACTCGCGGGCGTTTTGCCGGGCGATGGATTTGATCAGCTTGACGATTCCGTCGCGGTCCTCCAAGGGCAATTTCACGAGCTTCTTTTGCGCATCGGTCGCGGCGGCGACGGCGTCGTCAACGTTGCTGAAAACTCCGTAGGATCCCGTGCTCGCCTGCGTCGCGCGGGTCTGCGTCCGAGGGGCGGACGCCGGCCGGTGACCGTCGCCGAGCCGGCGCATCACTTCGCCTACCACGTCCTGGATCAATGCTGAATTCATGGCTTATTTCGAGGACTGGGCCTGGTAAAACGTCTTGCCGGCGAAGACCGCCGAATCGACGATGCCGACGATCACCGCATCGACGGGCAGATTTTTGGTCTGCTCGGTCATGCGGGCGCTGCTGCCCTGGACGACCAGGACGAGTTGAGAGTCGCCGACGCCCACCACGTCGAGGGCGACGATTGCGCGCCCGGTGTTGCCGAGGCTCGCCGGCTTTGAAGCGTCGTCATATTTCACGTTCAGCGGCTCGACGACCAGCAGCTTTTGACCGCTGAGGGTCTTGTCCTTCTGCGTGGCTACGACGTGCCCGGTGACTCTTGCGAGGAACATAACGCTCCGTTCAGACCTGCCGAGGGAAGTCGGCCGGCCGCGAAAAAGAGTTCAGCCCATCTTCGCCACGTCCGAATGCGGACGGGCGATGACGTGGACGGAGACGACCTCGCCGACTTTCCCGCCGGCTTCAGCGCCCGCGTCCACGGCGGCGCGCACGGCCGCCACGTCGCCGCGGATCGTGATGGCAACCAGGCCGCTGCCGACCTTGTGCTGCTCGACGAACTGGACGCTGGCCGACTTCAGCGCCGCGTCCAGCGCTTCCACCGCCGCGACGATGCCTTTGGTCTCGATCAATCCGATTGCTTCCGCGATTGCCATAAAATCTCCCAAAAAATTAGTTCGCGTTCAAAACCGATTCTGTTTGCTGTGCGACGATCAGTTCCTCGTTTGTGGGGACGACCCAGATTTGGCCATTGGACTCGACCTTGCTGATGCACGTCTCGCGTCCGCGAGTCTGGTTCTTCTGGGGATCGAGAATCAGACCGGCGAAATCGAGGTCCTTGCAGATGGCGGCGCGGATGGCGACGGCGTTTTCGCCCATGCCGCCGGTGAAGACCAGCACGTCGCATCCCCCCAGCACGACCAGGAACGAGCCGATGTAATGCCGCGCCGATTCGACGAATGCGTCGATGGCCAATTTGGCGCGTGCCTGGCCGGCGGCGGCGGCGCGTTCGATATCCCGCATGTCGGGTGAAACGCCGCTCATCCCCAGGAGCCCGGCTTCCCTGGCGAGCCGGCGGAAAATTTCGTCCAGCGCGATTCCCTGCTTCAGGAGCTTGGTCAATGCGAAGGCGTCGAAGTCGCCGACGCGATTGTTGTGCGGCATCCCGCTCTGGACGGTCATCCCAAAACTGCACGCCGCCGATTTGCCGTTTTCGATCGCGCACACCGAGCAGCTTCCGCCCAGGTGACAACTGATGATCCGCCGCGACGCCTGGCGTCCAAGCATCTCGGTCACGCGCATGGCGATGTAACGATGGCTGGCGCCGTGGAAGCCGTAGCGGCGAATCCCCAGGTCCTCGGTCCATTCGTGGGGAATCGCGTATATCTGGCGCGACAGGGGGATCGTCTGATGAAACGCCGTCTCGAACACCGCCACCTGCGGCACGAGCGGCAGCTTGCGGCGAAACGCCTTCATCGCGGCGATGTACGGCGGATTGTGGGCCGGGGCGACATCGGAGAACCGCTCCATCGTTGCGATCACCTCGTCGCTCACGCGGACCGCCCCGCTGATCGGCCCGCCGTGCACGGCCTTGAAGCCGATGGCGTCCGGAGGATGCGGGAGCGACTGGAGAATCGCATCCAAAACGTCGCCGTGCGTCGGGTACGGTGAGTCCTTCTGCCCAATCCGTTCGTAAGAGCCGCGAGCGATTTCCGCGCCGTAAGCGTCCATGTCGAGCAACTTGTATTTGAAGCTGGTGCTTCCGAGATTGGCCGCGAGAATGAACATGATCTGAGGGCCGCGCTCCCCTTGGGGGTCGCGGCCAAACGGGATGCCCCTACTGGGCGTCGAATCCTTGCAGCAGGTCCGGATGGGGCCGCGCGATCACGTGCTGGGCCACCAGCTCGCCGACTTTGCCGGCGGCCTCCGCGCCCGCATCGACGGCTGCCTTGACGCTGCCGACGTCGCCCCGAACCAAAGTGGTCACGTACGATCCGCCGATCTGAATCGTCTTGACGATCTCGACGTTGGCGGCTTTGCACATCGCATCGGTCGCTTCGACAAGTCCGACCCAGCCCTTGGTCTCGATCAAGCCCAACGCGTTGCTCGGTTTGTTTTCTGCCATGACAGTGATCCTCGATAAAGAGTTTTCAAAGACATTACTTCTTCGCGGCGGCGGTCTTTGGTTTGGGCAACATGCCGGTCAATTCATCGTGCGGCCTGGCGATGACGTGAGCGGATACAATGGTTCCGACGCGTCCGGCGGCCTCGGCGCCGGCGTCCACGGCCGCCTTGACGGCAGCCACGTCGCCCTTCACGAAGACGGTCACCATGCCGCTTCCGCATTTGTCCCAGCCCAGCATCGTGACGTTGGCGGTTTTGAGCATCGCGTCCGTCCCTTCAATCAGGGCCGCCAGGCCTTTGCATTCCAGCAGCCCCATCGCTTCGCTTGTCATAAACAGTTCCTTTCAGTTACTTTCCGCTCGGTTTCATTTCACCAATTCCATGTTTGTCGCCGATTCCAGATCGCAAGCGTTTCCCTCATCGGTATCGATGTGCACTTCGAGGACCACCTTGGGGTGGTAGCGAACCTTGACGCCGCCGAACGTCAGGCCGCATGGGCCATCGATGCGAAGCTTCATCTCATCGCCGTCCTTCACACCGTAATAAGCCATGTCTTGGGTGGACATGTGAACGTGGCGTTGGGCGCGGATGACGCCGCTGCTGAGATGAATAGCGCCCTGCGGCCCGAGCACGGTGCAGCCGGGTGTGTCCTGGTGATCTCCGCTGATTCGCAGCGGCAAATCGAGTCCGAGATAAATGCCGTCCGTGCAACTCAGCTCGACCTGCAGGTAATTTCGCAGCGGGCCGAGGATGCGGACGTTGGGGATGATTCGCTGCCGCGGACCGACGAGGGTGACGAGCTGCTCGGAAGCGAATTCACCGGCCTGATACAGGTCTTTCAGCTTGGTGAGATGCGCGCCCTTGCCGAAGAGAATCTCGAGATTCTCCTGATCCAAATGCATGTGCCGGGCGGAGACATTGACGACCAGGGGATGCGGCGGCCCGCCGTGGCGCGATGCCGCGGCGTGTTGCTGGCGCAATGGCGGCGGGTTGATCTGGCCCCGCAGCTTTTGCCGCAACACCTCGCGAACCAACCGCTCGACTTCTCGACGATCCAGAATTGAGGTACCTTGTGCTACCATTTGGAACGCTATTTTCAATATTCGTCATAATTGTGCAGTATGTTTCATAATAAGTCAATAAATATCTATTATGACTATAAGATATTACCATAGATATAGTTATAGAATAAGCTCTGGGAAACCGGTGGTGGACGGGTTTGGCGGCTTGCATTAGATGACGTCGCCAGGCGGCGTGTCTTGCTTCCCCACCAACGCGAAATCCGGGACGGTATGGCACCGCCCCGGATTAAGGGTGATCAGTAATTCGAGAATATCAGGGTCAGTTGCTGTCCAGCTCGCTGAGGCGGGCTCGGGCGTCGATCAGCGAGGGATCGCTTTGCAGGGCCTTCTTATATTCCGCCTTGGCTTCCTGCTTTCGGCCGTCCAGAGCGTAGATGCCGGCGAGGTTGTAGTGGATTTCCGCATCGCTCAGGACCGGATTCCACATGCGAATGGCTTCCTGAATTCGATGCTGCCGTGCCAGCATCAAGCCGTAGTTGGTGCGGCAATAGGCGTTTTTTGGGTCCTTGACGATGCCCTTCTGGTAAGTCGCTTCAGCCAACTTGGGCATGGTGGCTAGTTCATAGCAATAGCCGAGGTTGCCGTAGCCTTCGGGGGCGTCGTTGCTGATGACGATGTAGTGCTGCCAAATCGAAATCGACTGGTCGTACTTCTTCAACTGGGCATAGATCACGCCCAGGCGATACAGCGAGGGGAGATGCTTGGCATCGATATCCAGCGCTTTGTTGTATTGATGAATCGCGGCATCGATATTGCCTTGCGATTCAGCCACTTGCCCGGCCGCATAGCGGGTATTCGCCTGGAGCGGCGGGTCCTTGGCCAGCGGCATGTTGGCCTCGTCCGGGTTCAGCTTCTGGTTCTGGGCTTGCGATGCGGCGTTGTGGCTGCTGCATGCACAGAGGAAAAACGTGAGACAAACAAATGGGATGGCTCGGTTCATATACTCGTCCTCGGTCAGTTGACGCGGCAAGTTAAGCAAGCATGCGAAGCATTGCCGGTTCTATCGGCAATTTGACACTTGCCATGAAGTGAGGCTAATTGATTGGCTCGCAACGCGGGTTATCGGACAGACAAGGCCGAACGCGGCATCTTGTCGCGGGGGATTGCATGGCGAGCGGGAATCGGCAAATTGAGCGATTCGATTTCGAGCTTCAAGTGCCACAGCAACCCTATAACCGGGCGGTGCATTGGCTGGCGCTGATAACGGCGGCGGCCACATTCCCGCTTATCTTCATGGGTGGGCTGGTCACCAGCCATCAGGCCGGGATGTCCGTCCCCGATTGGCCCAACTCCTGGGGATACAACATGTTCACTTTTCCGCCGAGCAAATGGGTCGGCGGGATTCTGTTTGAGCATACCCACCGATTGGCCGGGACCGGGGTGGGGTTGCTGACGGTCGCGCTGACGATCGCGGCGTGGGCAACGGATCGGCGCCGCTGGATGCGATGGACCGCGGTGGGGATTTTCCTGGCGGTTTGTCTGCAAGGCGCCATCGGCGGGTTCCGCGTCGTGCTGAGCATTCGCGATCTGGCCATCGTCCACGGCTGCGCGGCGCAGCTATTCTTCTGCTTCATCGCGGGTTACTGCGTCACGACCTCGCGATTCTGGGCCGAAGGCCGGCATCTGCCCGCAGATGAATTGCCCGCCGTGCGGAAGGTCTTGGGACTGGCGATTGGCGCTGTGACGATCATCCTGGCCCAACTGGTCGTCGGGGCGATCATGCGGCACAGCGATGCGGGGCTGGCAATCCCTGATTTTCCCACCAGCTACGGCCATCTGCTGCCGCCGATGAAGATTGATTCCGCGTTTCGCCAGGAGGCGATCCATCGCTATGGTCTGAGCCTGGGCCTGAATCGCGTTACGCTGTTTCAAATCTGGATTCATTTCGCGCACCGCGTCGGTGCGGTGCTTGTCAGCGCAGCGGTGATCGCGCTGTCGGCGACGATTTTGCGACGGCTGCGCGCTCAGCCGGCCTTTGCAAGGCTGGGATATCTGACGCTGCTGCTCCTGGCAACTCAGCTAACGCTTGGAATTCTAACGGTATTGCTGCGAAAACCCGCGGATATCGCCTCCTATCATGTGGCCGTGGGATCGCTGTTGCTGGTGGCGAGCTGGGTCATTGCGGTGCGGGCGTTTGGCGTCGTCAGCGTCTCGGCCGATGCCGATTTGAATCGGGTGCGTGACACTCTAGCTAGGCGGGAAAAGTTTATTCCCCTCCCCCCGTAATCCAGGGGAGGGTTAAAGTCTATTCCCCTCCCCCGGTAATCCCAACTTTTTTGATCTGCGCGGTAAGCCTTTGTCACAAAAAGCAGTTCGCCTCAAACTCGTCCTCCGTCTTCAAAGAAGGAGCGAGCCATGGAAGGCGAACTGTGGAGCGAAGTCTATCGGATTGTTTACGAGGAAAACAGCAAGCGGATCCGTCCCAAAGGCGTTCAGTTTCCCGATGGTCGAATTCTCGAAGTGTATTTTTGGGCCGTGATCCATGACCGTCCGACCGGTTGGGCTTGCCGCCGCGAAAACTGGCCAGCGCCGGAGCGATGGCGGGACTTGCCTTGTGATGCAACCATGAGTGTACGCCTCCGCACGATATCCGTGTGTCTGTTGCTGCAGGCCGTGCTGGACCGCTTGCACGCCTCGGATCATCCGGCCTTGACGCGTGTGCTGGACTCCAAGCCGCTGACCGTGGGGTGCTACAGCAAAGATCATGACGCCCATTGGGGCTGGGCCGCCAAGGCCAAGGCTCGCGGATACAAGCTGTTTTGTGGATGGGGTTGTGGCGTGGTGCCCGATGCCTGGACGCTGGGACCGATGAATGCCAGCGATCCGGAGGTCGGCGTCAAACTGGTGCCGCGATTGGCGGGAACGGCTTATGTGCTGGGCGATGCCAGCCATGACAGCAATCCGCTGCACGCGGTGTGCGATCGTTGCGGCTGCCAATTGGTGGCGCCACGAAAG
>Ga0187864_10000183_pt1 | contig 72079 bp, 51 predicted proteins | sample June2016WEW_11_4_FD_132985 | JGI IMG/M metagenome (GOLD analysis project Ga0187864, IMG submission 132985) | Peatland microbial communities from SPRUCE experiment site at the Marcell Experimental Forest, Minnesota, USA - June2016WEW_11_40 | ecosystem: Environmental > Terrestrial > Soil >... | reverse complement strand
TGGTGTAAAAAAGCCTCCATGGCATTGCTCCTGTAGGACGGTAAGTGCTTCGCAACACGCACCGTACCTTAACGAGCAATGCCTAATTATTTGGGTTGCGGGCGAAGCCCGCGCCAGGATCTCCGCGAACTCCGCGGTTAAATCTAATCGTTGAGTCGAGAATAGACATACGTTCACCTCTTCCCCGCCGCCAGTTCCAATTCCATATCCTTCACCGGCCTGCGGATTCCCAGCAATTTGGCGATCTGCTCAAACCCGGCCTGGTTTTTGTGTCTTTGTATCTCGTGCTCCAAACCGGTCAGACGGACCTTCTGCCAAGTGGGATCCGCGATGTGATGCGCCCGCACGAAGGCACGGGGCAGCGTGTAAAACTCCGGATCGGTCTCTCCGGTGGAACCATCGTGCCTTCCCGCGAACCGGCCGATGTTGAGAAACGCCACGATCAGAAAATCAAAAGCCGTCAACGTGTCCTGGCGAATGGGAAAGCCGCGATCGCAGTCGGTGGCGTATCGGCTCTTGACCTGCACGAGCACCTTCGGCCATTGGCGGCGCGACAATCGATGCCTCGGATCGGGATGCACGCAGATCAAATCGTATCCTTCATTGTTGGGCGGAGCGGCGTAAGTCAGAATGTTCCGCCTCATCAAATAGCCCCTGACAAGCGGTTCCGCCCCCGCGGAAACAACCGGGAGCCTCAGCCAAGGCCGCGCGACAACGGACATGGTTCCACCTCCTATGCAATGGCAGTGTTGGAAAAACCATTATACGTCCGTGTTTGACCGGCGCGCGATGGAGGCGCTGCTGAGGTCATGAATGATCTTGACCGCCCGATCCAGATCGCCGGACCAGACGGTGAGTTTCTTATAAGTTCGCTCGACCGTGGTAACCGAGATTGGATCGAGAAACGTGGTCTTCGTAGTGGTAACACCCGTTATTAGTCCGCGAGCTTCCAACTGCTGGGCCAACAGATCGACGGCCATGATTTCCTCAGAGGCGTACACCTCGACGCGAGATTCGTCGGGGCGGGGCTGCCGGGGCGGTTGGGTCACCTCCGGCCAATCATTAGCCAGAGTCCGGCGATCCAGCAGCGTGGTCAGCGGCAGTTCCGGTGGTTGGATTGGAAACCCGCACTCCGGGCATCGATCAACACTTGCGCGAAGATCGTAGCCGCAGTTCACGCACTGCTGCCGGTCGAAACGTTCCTTTGCGTCCAATCTTCGCTTTTCCCGGAGGATAAGCGCGGTAATCACCAGCGCCATCGCGAGAAGGATGGCCCCGGAGACCCACGGCGTCAGAGCCTCGATGTTATCAACCGCCAATTCCGGCACGTCGCTCCTATTTCCTGCCGGCCCCGGCTGCCAATTCCTCTTCGATTGCGGTCGGCGTCTCGGCGATGACCTTTTCCAGCACCATGTCGGTTGTAATGCCCTCGGCTTCGCCCTCGAAATTCAGGATCAGACGATGACGCATGGCGGGAATGGCGACGTCCTTCACATCCTTGAAGCTCACATGGAACCGGCCATCGAGCAGGGCCTGCACCTTGCTCGCCAGGGCGATGGCCTGTGCGGCTCGGGGACTGGCGCCGACGCGCAGGAACTGATTGGTCATGGGGACGGCAAATATGCCCTGCGGATGCGTCGCCAGGACGACGCGGATCGCATAATCCTGCACGTGCGGGGCGAGGATGACGCGCTTGACGAGCTGTTGGTGCGAGATGATTCGCGCCGAGTCCAACGTGGGCTTGACCTCCGCTTTGTGCGCGGTGGTCGTGCGATTCAGAATTTCGCGCAGTTCCTCTCGGCCGCTGTATTGCACGAGCAGCTTGTAGAAGAAGCGGTCGAGCTGGGCTTCGGGCAGGGGATAGGTGCCTTCCTGCTCCAGCGGATTCTGGGTGGCCATCACGAAGAACGGCTCTTCCAGCTTTCGCACCTGCCCGCCGGCCGTCACCTGCTTTTCCTGCATCGCCTCCAAAAGGGCCGATTGGGTCTTGGGGGTGGCGCGGTTGATCTCGTCGGCGAGAACGATCTGGGAGAAAATCGGTCCGGCCATGAATTGAAACCCCCGTCGTCCGCTTTCGTTTTCCATGATGACATTGGTGCCGATGACGTCGGCGGGCATCAGGTCGGGCGTGAACTGGATGCGGCTGAATTTCAGGTCGAGCGCGCTGGCCAGCGTGCGGATGAGGGCGGTTTTACCCAAACCGGGAACGCCTTCGAGCAGCGCGTGGCCACCGACGAACAGGCAGGTGAGCACGCCGTTGATAATCGGCTCATGTCCGACGATCACCTTGGCGATCTCGGTATGAACGGCCTGGTAATCCTGGCGAAATCGGTCGCAAGCGGCCTGGATTTGCGGATCGACGCCGGGAATCGAAGGGGATGACATATTAGGTCCTTGGTAAGTGATTGGGGGTTATGCGGAAACCCGAAACCAGAAACCAGAATGACGAATCAAATCCGAAACCAGAATGACCGAATGTTTCGGGTTTCGGGTTTCTGGTTTGATTCGTCATTCTGGTTTCGGGTTTCTGATTTCGCATCTAGTTCTGCTCCTGCTTCTCTTTGATCTTCTGCTGGGCCCGGCGCTTGGCCTCGAGCAGGCCGCCGGTGTGTTCACCGAGGCCGACAGCGCCCTTGGGCTCGATCTTTTTGGGAGCCGAGGGGATCGGCTTATCCACGGCTCCGCCAACGACGGCGGTGATGTCTCCCTCGACGCCCGGGCCGGCGTCGAACTTGGCGGTGGGGTCGGGCAGGGGCGGCCGTGACATCGGCCTGGGTCCGGCTTGGATTTCGGCGGCGCCCTTGAACTTCTGCTCGGCCACCTCGTCGCGCACGCGCTTGAGGCTGTCCAACATCCGCGGCGTCTCCACCTTGCGGTAAGTCATCGTGAACTGACGGACAACATCGGCCACGGCCAGCGCCATCCGCCGGATCGCCGGCCAATCCCAGGCGATTCGCCGCACCGCCACGTCGAGGATGATGAGCGTCAGCAGCCAGGGCACGAGCAGGTCCCAAATGGATTGGGGCGAATCGGTGACGGCCAATCCGTCGCGCGTGAACAGATCGGCCGACGACATGTCGAAGGGCTTGAGCAGCCGGCCGCCGGTGCGCTCGGCGATCTGGCTCAGCAGCGCATCATTGCTTTGCAGGTCGCGCATTTCCGGGGAGCTGTTGACGGTTGTGCCGGCCAGGAGCGAACCTTGCTTGCCATCCTGAGCGGCGTAAGTCAGATACCCGATGTAGCTGCCCTGGGCGCTGGCGTCGAAATCGGCCTCGTATGTCCCCGGCCCGGTTTGTAGCAGGCGAATGGGATGGGGCGTCAGGTCGGCGCCGCCAAGGACCTTGCCGCTGATGTTCAGGAAGTTGTTGAAGGCGTTGCCCTCTTTCTGGGCGCGGACAACGACGTGGCCCTTGTCGCCGTCGGTGGTCATATCGGTTTCAAAATCGGATGAGAACGGCGAGCGCGACACGCCTCGCACCATTTGCGACCAGAATTTCTGGTACATCCCCGTGCCGACCCAGTTGGCGTCCCAGCGGTTGAGGGCATCGCCGGTGTAGACCGCGACCTTGCCCAGGCCGGCTTGCCAATGGGCCAGCACGGGATCGCGTTTTGGCCCGGCGGTGATGGGAACCTCGATGAGGGGGTTGTCCCTTCGGCCGGTCAGATCGTAACCATACAAGGGCGGGAGGGGGCCGGGGGGGATGCCTTTGACGAGTTCGCTGCTTGTGGCCGCCAGGGCCACGGGGATTCCGTGCACATCTTCCTGAATGATGCTGCGTTTCACGACGGTCGCTTCCTTGATGAAGATTTGCGGCAAAGGGGCGAGGTTCCCCTCGAACGGCCCGTAAGATTTTCCACCGGTTCTCTTGGCCAGCTGGCGAATGCCAATCGCCACGTTGCCGGCCTGGTGCGGATAGACGGTGATGGTGGAGACGCTGATTTTGTTGTCGATGAGGCGTTGGATGACGTCGTTGTCGGGCATTTGCGGGTCGTCATCGGTGATCAGCACAATGTGCTTGGCGCGGGCGGTGGAAGCGATCAGGCCGGGCTCGCCGTTTGCGCCGTCCAGGGCCAGGCGGATTGATTGGTCAAAGCTGGGCATATCGCCCAGTTCCCAATTCTTCAGAGCGGCGAGCACCTTGCTGCCGTCGCCTTTGACTTCCAGGGGCGCATCCCATCGGGAGCCCTGGCCGTTGGAAAATGCGTAGGTGATGACGCCCACCTCATCCTGGGAGGAGAGCGCTTCCATGGCCTTGATGGCGCACTGCTCGCCCCAATAATTTCCATCCGGCGCCTCGGCCGGGTCCATAATCAGCACGAGCGCCCCCTTGGGAATCTGGCGTTGGGCGGGAACCTCCATGGTGACGGGCAGTTCCTGTTCCAAGCGCGAGCCTTCCCAACCGCCGGCGCCGAAAGTCTCCGGCCCGCCGATCATCACCAGCCCGCCGCCGGTGTCGTGAACATATTGGGCCACGATGGCTTCCTGAAGGTCGCTCAGCCCGCCGGATCCCCGCGGCACGTTGGCGAGGATCACCGCGTCGTAGCCCTGCAACTCAATTGCGTTGCTCGGGAACTGTTCCGGGGTGATCGAGACGACGTTGATCTTCTCGCCGGCCAGCGCCTGGCGAAGAAATCTGCCCGAATCCACGGAATGGCTTGGATCGGTGTTGTCCACCAGCAGCACGCGTCCCTGGCCCTGGACGTAGGTGAAACTGTCGGCGGATTTGTTGTCGAGTTGCGTGGCCACGGGGTTGGCATCGCCCCCGACGGTTGCGACGACATTGTCGATATTGGTGATCGTCGAATGGAACTGGTGAATGCCGACGCCCTGGGCGGGAAGGGCGATGCGCTCGACGTTGGGTCCGGGCTTGAGGGCGATTCGCTCGGTTGTCTTGCCGCCGTTGAGCGGGATCAGCTTTCCGTTATCGGTGACGGACAGGTCGCCTTGGACGTTCTGGGGGTTCTTGTTGTTGATGTAGACGTCGATGCTGAAGGGCTGGCCTTCCTGGCGGCGGGACGGGGCGATGAATTTATCCATCATCACCTCGTGCTCGACGTTGTAATGCAATGGCATCACGTCGATGGGCACGTGCTGACTCGAGGCGGCGGCGAGGGCGGTGGTCAAATCGCCGGCGGTCGCGTTGCCGTCCCAGATGAGCAGCATCCTGTGCATCGAGTCGTTTCCCATGGAGGCCAGGCCAAGCTGAATGGCCCCGGCGGCATCGGTGCCGGCGCCGCGGTCTCGGATGGCGCGGGCCTCGAGCGACAAGCGCGGGCTTGGGATGGCGTCGATGTAGGCATGCTCGTTGAAGCTGATTTCGCCGACACGATCGGCGTCGCGGCGCGAGGGACTGTTGTCCTTCGTTGTCGATGCCAGAAGATAATCGTCGATCGACGACTGAAGAAACTTGCCGGGGAAATCGCTGACCAGCTCAGTCGAACGGCTGATATCGCGGACGATCATCAACTCGACGTCGGTGTTCTTGCGCACCAGCTTGATGTCGCCAAGGATCAAAATCACCAGGAGCAGAACCGCCAGCCGCACGCCGATGGCGACCCATTTCCGCGCCCGTCCCAGCCCGGCCATGGAATGGATCCCGAGCAGAACGACGATTGCGCCAAGGGCGGCAAAGAGCGCGAGTGCGACGAGCGGCGAGAACTGGTCCAGCCTCAGGGTGAAATAGGCGAGCGTGAGAATGGAGCAGTTCATTGAAAACTGAAGCTACGGCCTGATACGGGTTCCGGTTTGAGTACGCTCGACATTCCTCGAAGCCCCGCATGTACATGCGGGGCTCGCGGCGCGGCTACAACGTATTCCTACCTCTGCCTACGTACTCATGGGGCGAGGGGGAACATGCGATTGCCCCGGCTACTGCCCATCCTGTTTTTGCATGGCACTGAAATATTCCTTTTCCGCCTGCTGGGCTTCGCGGGGAATGTGATCCTGGTCGATGTCGTCGGGGGCATCCTTCTCGGCGGAGGCGGCCACGTCCTTCAAACCGGCGGTCGATTGGCCCGGATCGATGCCGGCTTTGACGTATCGGCTGGCAAGAATCTTGCCGTGTTCATTGTCCTTGGACGGATCGAATTCCTGCCTGAAGGTCGCCGGCGCCAGGGCGATTCCCATTCTCGCGCCGCCGTGGCCGGGAGTGGGAGACCAGCCGGCATTGCCCGGACCGGGCTGACCGCCCTGATTCGGATTCGGTGCGGTGCCGCCCTGGACGTTGGCCTCGTCGGCATCGCCGCCGCTGGGACCGTTCAGTCCAGCAGCGGCATCGGCGGCGGCTTGTGCGGCGGCGTTGGCGGCGGCCTGCATTGCCTGCGCGTCCTTGGCATTGGCCTGCATCTGCTGCAACTGCTGCTGCATCTGCTGCTGGGCCGCGGCCATCCCCGGCTGCGACGCCCCGGGCTGCTGGCCCTGGCCCTGGCCCGGGCGACTCTGTTGGCCCTGCGATGACTGCGGATGCTGCCCCGCCGCGCGCGCCTGCACCATCGCCATGCTCAACTGCTGCGCCGCGCTCGATAACGCCTGCGCCTGCGTCTGGCTGTTGGCCATCGCCTGCGCCTTGGTCATCATGGACTGAATCTGCTGTTGTTGCTGCTGAGTCGGACCTTGGCCGCCATTCATCTGCTGGGCCATTTGCCTGGCCATCTGCTGAAGTTGCCGCTGGGCCTGCTTATTCCCCTGAGCCGCCTGCTGCATCGCCGCCGACATCTGCTGCGCCTGCGATTGCGTCGCGCCCATCTGCATGAGTTGCTGGGCGATCTTCTGGCCAACTTTCGGATCGTTGGCGGCCTTGGAAAGCTCTTGCGAGAGTGCCGCCGCCTGCGCGATTATCTTCTGCTGATCGGCCTCTTTCATCTTGTCGAATTGATTCACGGCCTTGGAAATATCGGTCATGGCCGCGTCCAGGTCGCCGGCCTTCAGTTCGTTCTGAGCCTTGCCGATCGGCGTGGAATCATCCTTGGCCGGTGCAATCCCCGACATCTGGTCCTGCGTTTCCATCGCGGTCTGGAACTTTTCGTTTTTCTTCAACTCTTCGACCATCGTTTTGTTGTAGTCCTGAAGGGCGGACAGCACGCTGCGATGGTTGCGAAGCTCATCGCCCTCATCGGTGGCGATGGCCTTGTTCAGCTCATCGGTGGCGCGGCGAATCTTGTCGCCGGCGTTTGCAAGGGCGGCGGGCGCCATAATCGTCGGCATCGCCTGTTTCACGTATTCATTGTGCTGCGGCTGGGATCCGTTTTGGGCCTCCCTGGCCGCGTCCTTCTCGTGCTTCGCGAACAAATGGAGCGGCGGCATGAACTGAGCGACCAGAAAAGCCATGAAAAAAACCACGGCGGTCGTGATCACTTGACGCGGGAACTTCAGGGGAAATCGGTTGTAAAGCGACACGCGGTTTGCCGTGCCTTCGGCATCCCGCACCGCGGCCTGGGCAAACGGATCGTTGAGCGGACGAGCGTACAATGCCGTGCTGAATTTTTCCTTCAGCCCCAGCGTTTCGTCGATTTTCAGCGCCGCGATTTCGGCCGAAGGCCGGCGAACGATGCTGGAAATCCATGCCCCCAAAACGGTGGCTGCGGCGCCGATAAAGAACAACGCCGCCGGATGGGCGATTGCGCGGTCGAGCACCCGCTGGGCGATGACCGCGATCAAGACCAGCACGGCCAGAAGCAGACCCGTCCATGCCCAGGCGTCAAGAAAAATACCCAGCGTCAGCTTGTTTCGGACCGCTGAAATATGATGGTCGAGCCGGCTCATGGAGATCGTTCCTATGAATCATTGTACGCCGGTCAACGGCATCAACAAGACAAAAGCCGCGAGCACAACGGGTCATGATTAAGGCGGAACGAAACACCGAAAGTTGCATTTATCAACTCCGTATGGGCACTATAATGACCTTCAAATGCGCTGGAGGCGACGGACCAGTCTGAAGCTCTTGGCCCTGATCGGCTTGGCATGCTGCTGGGCCCGGGCGGATGTGGGAGTAACGCGTCCTTCCGGCGAAGCCTCGCCTGCTTCGAACACCCCCGACGAGGATGTGGTCGCCGATACCAATCGGGCCGTCGCACAATGGCGGCAGTTTCCGCTTTTGGCGAAGCGCCCCATATCGCAGGTCGTCCATTTCAGCGAAACTTCCGGGTTCCTGGCCGCCGATTGGCCCATACTCCAGTCTGGACCCGTCAACGGGCGCATACCGCTGAGCGATCTTCCCGGCGATTCCGTCATTCTGTGCCATTTGAGTGCCCGGCGGCATGTCCCCATTTGCCCGGTGTTCGAGTATTACGAATTAACGGGCTCAATTCCGGTCGGCCGGCATCTACAGGTGCTGTACAATCCCATGTCCCTGCAGGTCGTGCAGGACATCAAATCGTCCGACGAGCTTGTAACCATTTCGCTGATCGAGACGCTGAATCCAAACGAGGAAGAGCCTCTGACGCTGCGCGTTCAGAAGATCAAGGGGAGCGACCCAATCGTTAACCTGGCGATGTCCGCGCCGACGCTGGCGGCGCTGCGGCGCGAACATCCGCGCGAATTCGAGGAGTATCTTCGCCCGCTGTTTGGACAATTCCATCAGGATCAGGCGGTATTCGGCGTGGAGGAGCAAGTCGCCTGGCAGGTGATGGCCGATGTCTGGCAGCCGCCGCCCGATTTGGCGTCGCGGCTGGCGCCGCTGATCGCGCAGCTCGACGCCGGTGAATATGCCCAGCGGCAGCGGGCCCAGGCGGCGTTGCGCGAGATCGGCGAACCGGCAGCGCTGTTTCTGTTCTCGGCTGACCGGCGAAATTGGTCGGCCGAGCAAAAAGCCCGCACGGACAAGCTCCTGGCCGGGTTCTTTCCCCTCACGGCGCCGCAGGCCAAGGCCCTGGGGATGGACGTGAATTTTCTTTTGGATTGCCTGGCCAGCGACGATGCCGCGCTTCGCGTCGCGACGCTCAACCACCTCGATCGCGCTGTGGGCAGGGATGTGCAACTGAATCTCGAAGGGCCGCCGGCCGAACGACTCGCCGCCATCGCTCAGCTTCGCAAGCAGTTGTCGGCCACGACCCGCGATTCACAGAAATGAGCGTGCGCGGTCGCAATTCCGAGGCAGGCGGCGCATGATAAGCGTGGTCCCGCTATGAGCAATTTCGAAAAACCCTGGAGCAAGGCAACCGTTCGTCGCACGTTCATCGCCGGCATCTTCGCGTTTCTTCCCCTGGCGGTGACGGCGTTCATTCTCTGGTGGGTGGACGACAAGACGGTCATCTTCACCGACTGGTTGTTTCACAGGCGGATTCATTTCCTGGGGGTGCTCCTGACATTGGCGGCGATCTACGCCGTGGGAATGGTCACCAACAGTCTGCTCGGCAAATACCTGTTGCGGATCGTTGACGCCATCATAATGCGATTGCCCATCATTCGCCTGTTCTACCAGGGTTGGAAGCAAATCGCCCTGACGCCGGGCGGAACCGAGGGGACGTTCTCGCGAGTGGTTCTGATCCCCGACGAATCGGGGACGATGAAGCTCATGGGCTTCAGCAGCGGGCGGCTGATCGAGGCCCAGGAGCCGTACTACTGTGTTTTCGTTCCGTCATCGCCCAATCCGATCACGGGCCGGCTGTATTTCGCTCGCGCGGAACGATGCCAGTTCATCGAGATGACGACGGAAGAGGCATTCAAGGTGATTCTGTCCACGGGGAATTATGTTCCGAGGTTGGCGCCGGCCAAGACGCCGCCCGCTCTGCACGGCGATCTCGTCTGAGGGTGTGACGCTTTTTCTTGGCTCCGATTGCCGCAATTCCAATTGCCGACGGCCAATTGCCTATTGAGGGGAGAGACAGACGCAATAGGCAATGGGCAATAGGCAATCGTTCCCAGAGCCACCAACGAGCGTTGCACTCTCCTTCGGAAGATTTCCCGCACAGGCCTTGCATATCGCCGGCAATTCGATAATCTTTTGGGCAAAGGAATTGTCACCCCGGTGCTACATGGAGGTAGCTGATGAATCGTTCAATTAATCGCATCGTAAGCGGGGCAATGGCGATGGGAATCGCCGGCGCTTTGCTCGTTTCCCTTGTTGGCTGCGGCAGCGACGTGCTCACTTGGTCGAAGGAGGCCAAGCAGCAAGGGATCCAGGATTACAACGACGGCCGATATGCCGAAGCCGCCGGCGCATTCAGCAACGCGATCCGGCAAAGTCCGATGGATCCGGAGAGCGAGTATTGGCTGGCGCTGAGTTACGAGCAGATGCAGTCGTATCACGAATCGATCGACGCGTATAAGACCAGCCTTCGGCTCATGCCCGCGCCGGGCACGGTTTATTACAACGCGGCCATGCACGATAGCGCATTCGATCGCCTGGCGCGGATCGTGGCTCGGAACGACCCAACGGGGCGGGAAACGGACTTGATCGTGCAGACCGCCGCGCAGAGCCGATCCAGCGAGGACTATCGCCTGCTGGGTTGGGTTTTTCACTATCGCGGCGACGCGGACAGCGCCCTGGACAACTATCGCCACTCCGTACAGATCGATCCGAGCAATTTCGTCGCCCAGCGCGAGCTGGGGATCTATCTTGAACAGTTGAACCAGAACCAGGAAGCGGGCCAGGTGTTGCGCGACGCCTACCGTTTGAATCAGAACGATAGCCAGGTGAACAACGCATTACGGCGGATCGGCATGGAGCCGGGCCCGAGCCTGCTGGCACGACAGCCGCAGCAGCAGGCGACGCATCCGCTGCTGTTGCCGCCCGATCCAGTCGGATCGGATCAGAACGGTCCCACGCCGGCGGCAAGCACGGAGGGTCCAGCGCCCGAACTCCCCGCGCCGCGGAATTAGGCCATTTTCCCTTGTCCGGCAATGGCCCGAGACCTGCGGCACGCATCGGGAGCATGAGGCGTGTGGCACAGCGACGACCAATTCTGGAAGACCTACGGCCCGTGGATGTTTACCGAAAAGCGGTGGGCCAACACGCCTGCCGAGGTTGATTCGATCCTCAAGCTGCTCTCACCGGTGCCGCGGGGGACCATCCTTGATCTCTGCTGCGGGCCGGGACGGCATTCACTGGAACTTACTCGCCGGGGATTCTCCGTCGTCGGTGTGGATCGCACCAGCGCCTATGTGAACGAGGCCAAGAAGCGCGCAAAGGTCGAAAGGCTGAAGGTCGAGTTCGTCAAGCAGGACATGCGGCGGTTCTGCCGGCCCCACGCCTTCGATGCCGCTATCAACCTGTTCACAGCTTTCGGATACTTCAGGAACCCGAAAGAGGACCAGCGAGTCCTCCTGAACGTCCACCGGTCGCTGAAGCCGGGCGGGAAGCTCCTGATGGACCTCGTGGGCAAGGAGATATTGGCGAGAAAATTCCAGGAGCGAGACTGGCACGAGGAGCAAGGCGTGATGTTCTTGGAGGAGCGGAAGCTCAGCCAAGGATGGAGTTGGATCGACAGCCGGTGGATTCTGCTCAAAGGCACCAGGCGAAAGGAATTCGTCGTATCGCTCCGTCTATTCTCGGCCAAGGAGTTGTGCGACTTATTACGGGTCTGCGGCTTCGAGAAGGTACAGGTCTACGGTGATCTGGCCGGTGCGGCGTACGACCACAACGCCAAGAGGCTGGTAGTCGTGGCGCGAAAGGCGTGAGGCAATGACGTGGACGGGATGCGGTTTACGTAAGCGGACACATTTTTCCGGCATGTAAAAGCAAAGAGACCACAGAGAAAGCAATCGAATTGAATTGTCTCTGTGGTCTTTGTGTTGGATTTTTAAAATGAACGCTTCATCAGATTCCCATCCGCAGCCCCGGGATTTGTCTTGCCACTTCGTCCGGCCGAAGCGTGCTCACCCGCCAATCCGCGATGGCAAGCCGATCCATTGCATGCGACGTTGCTACGCCAAGCGTGGGAAACCCGGCCGCCTTCGCCGCTTTGATGACATTCGGCGCATCTTCCACCACGAGACAATCGGACGGCTTCAGGGGCGTTTTCAGGTTCCGCGAAATCAGCTTGGCGCAGAGCAGATAGCCTTGCGGGTCGGGCTTGCCGGCCGTCACGTCTTGGGCGGCAACGATGACGCCGAAGCAATCGCGGAGGGCCACGCCTTCGAGCATGGCCTCAATTTCCTCGCGCAGCGCGCCGGAACAGATGGCAAGGGGATAATGTCGCCACAGCCCGCGCACGAATTCCTCCACACCGGGGAGCGAGTGATATTTGCGATCCTCGATCAATTCCATGACCACCTCGCTCTTGCGGGTCATCAGATACAACAGCTTCTTCGGCTCCAGCGGGATTTTGCGATCGTCGAACAGATGACGGAACGCGCCGCGATCGTCGAAGCCAATCAGCTCGCGATAGTATTCCTCCTCGGAAAGCTCGATTCCTTCCGCTTTGAGAATCTGGTGAAACGCGTAGAAATGCAGCGGCTCGCTGTTGACGATGACGCCGTCGAAATCCAGAAGGACGGCAAGGGGCCAATCGACCATTGTGAAATGATTATCTGCGTCCAGGGGAGATGGCAATCACTCCGAAGCAGAAGAATTTCCCCTCCGCTCGGCGCGTCGAGGACTCGCGCCGGTCCAGTAATCCACAGGTCCGGTAAAATGGCCGATAACTATCTGAACGATATGCCGAATCGTTAATTTGCACAAAATGGGAAGAATAGATAGTTTATTATTCCGCAGAAAAAGACATAGAAAACGGAAATTCTTGCGCTCGATGGCCCATGAGGAATATAAGTGGCTGATTCAAAATGACTTAAAGTTTTTCTGAAGATGCGCGTGGCCTTCAAGAATCGTAATGGCCAGCGTCGATACCTATTGCAGTGAGTGACCCACACAGCAGGTGATGGCGATGGAGTCGCCAGTCTGCTGGTGGAACGGGGTGGGCCAGTTGGAGAGCGGTTATGAGCCAGATCAACAACATTTCTCAGAGTACGCCGGTTCAGAAGATTGTCGCCAATCCAATTCAAAAGCAGGTTCCTGCCGATGCGCCGGCATCGATGCGCGCCACTGACAAGCTGGAGTTGTCGGGGGCCAGCCATCTGTTGCAAGCGCTAAAGTCCAACGACGTGCGCACGGAAAAAGTGACGGCCATTCGCCAGCAGATTCAGGACGGGACCTACGACGCCGACGGCGCGAAGCTCGACGCGGCGATCAACAGCCTGTTGGATGAACTGAGCAAATAAATCCGCTTGCTTCGTGCGCGCTATGACGCCGGCGAGATGATCCCGTCACGTGTGATAGTCCGCGTTGATCGTGACGTAATCCTTCGAGAGATCGCAGGTCCAGAGGGTCGCGGATGATTTGCCGAGGCGGCAGTTCAAATCGACGACGACTTTCTTTGCCGCGAGCGCTCGACTGACGGCGGGGGCGTTAAAGGGCATGGGGCGGCCGGATCTGAAAACGATCGTATTCTGAAGCGAAAGCTCAGCGCGGTCCGGATCGAAGGCCGCGCCGCACAGACCCGCGGCAACGACGATCCGACCCCAATTCGGATCATTGCCGTTCATCGCGCATTTCACCAGGGGTGAATTGGCGATGGCGCGGGCCATGAGTTTGGCATCCGCTTGCGTTCTGGCTCCGCGAACATTGATCTGGACAACCTTGGTAGCGCCTTCCCCATCCTCGGCGATTTTGAAGGCCAGGGTCTGACAAACCTCCTTCATCGCCGCGGCGAAGGATTTGATCTGTCCGCGCGATTCGATGGCAGCGCCAAGGCCCGAGGCCAAAACCGCGGCCGTGTCGTTGGTGCTGGTTTGGTCATCGACCGTGACGGCATTGAAGCTCACTTCCGCCGTGTCAGCGAGGATCTTTCGTAGAAGCGCTGGCGCGATGTTCGCATCCGTCGTCAAATAGGCGAGCATCGTGGCATGGGGGGCAAGGCGAGGTCCGATCATTCCCGAGCCTTTGCAAACGCCGGCGACGGTGACCCATTCTCGCGAGGATCGAAACCGAGCGGCGGCCGCCTTGCGGCGTAAGTCGGTGGTCAAAATGGCGTCGGAAAAACGGCGAGCGTGGGCGGGCGTATCGCCCAGGTTTTTCGCGGCTTGCATGATGCCAAATTGAATTTTGTCCATCGGCAAATGGCAGCCGATGATTCCCGTGGAGGAAGGGAGAATGTGCCGGGCGTCGCAGCCAATCTCGCGAGCGGCGAGGCGGCACATCCGGCCGGCGTCGGCTTCGCCGCGGCGTCCGGTGCAGGCGTTGGCATTTCCGGAATTCACGACGATCGCGCGCAGCTTGCCTCCGGCCACGTGCTGGCGGCCGATTTTGATGGGAGCGGCGAAAACCTTGTTGGTCGTAAAAACCGCGGCGGCGGATGCGAGGACATCGCAAACCAGAATCGCCACGTCTGGAGCCGGCGTGGATTTTACGCCGGCCTGGGCGGCGCCGGCCTTAAAACCGCGCGGGGAAAGCAGATGAAGCAGGGGCATGGCTCCTCGCAAAAACAATGATGCAACCGCGGGGGCGCGGCTGCATTCTATTGTGGAGTGAGGCGTGTGTCATTCAGCCGAGGGCTGGCCATTGCTTCGGGCCTCGCGGTTCTTTTTGGCCCAGAATTTCTCGCGTCGTTTGCGGATCTCCTCGGGAAGAGGATTGGCGCGAATGAAGGTGGCCGTCTCGTGGAGGAGACGGAAGAAAGCGGAAAGATCCTCGCCAAAAACAAACAGCCGGGTCTTGCGCACATCGCCGGTCTGCGCGTCGCGCTTGGCTTCGGTAAGAACGAGCAAATGGTTGCCGTTGGACAGCTCTTTGATTTGCGCGGCATAGGTGCGGGGGCCGACGGATTTGAAGAATTTCTGAAAGAGGACCTTGTGCTCCGGCTTGCCGTTGGCCGATGCGGGGCCGGCAGGCGGCGCTGGGGGGAGCGTCGGCTTGACGGCGTTGCGGCGAACAACGGGCGGACGAGCAGCGGGGCGGGTCGAGGGCTTTGCGTGTATTGGGCCGGCGTTGCGGGCGGAGGTGGTCAAGCGTTCTCCTTTGCCAGTAACACGCTGCAAACGGCCGAAAGTTGCAGATATCGACATCGGCCGATGTGTTGACTTGGCAATATAAAGCTTTTGTCAGCAAATCAATTATAGCTGCGCAGCACGCCGATGACGACGCCCTGGACGCGGCAGCGGCCTGCCTCGATGACGCGCGGCTCCATGGCGCTGTTGGCGGGTTGGAGGCGGATTTTGCTTCCCTCGCGGTAGAACCTTTTGAGCGTGGCCTCGCCGGTATCGAGCAGGGCGACGACCTGCTCGCCATTGCGAGCATTTTCGCGGCGTTCGATGACGACGTAATCGCCATCGCAAAGGTGGTCATCGATCATCGACTCGCCCCGCACGCGAAGAACGTACACGCCGTTGCGGGAACGAAACATCTCCTCCAGATCAAGTTCCTCGCGATTTTCGATGGCTTCGATGGGGGAGCCGGCGGCGATGTTGCCCAGCATCGGCAGCTTGGTGGAACGATTCTCATCGGGCAGCTTTTCCTCGGAAATGATAACCAGAGAGCGCGCCTTGTGCTTATCGCGACGAAGGACGCGCTTGCGTTCCAACGCGCCGATGTGCTCGAAGATCGTCACCTTGCTGGTGCCCAACTGATCAGCCAATTCCTGCATGGTTGGAGCAACTCCATGGATATGCCGGTAATTGCGAATGGCCACGATGACGTCGGCCTGCCGTGGGGTGAGATTCATAAGCGCCTTTCCCTATGTTATCTCCGTTTAAAAATGTTCGGAGAGTGTATGGAGTACATTACCCTAACAGGGGGACGGCGTCAAGTAAAAATAAAAAATGCCGAATGCCGATTGCCAAATGCCGAATAAGAGGCCTTTCCATTCGGCATTTGGCAATCGGCATTCGGCACTAAATTTTGCCGCGGTCGGACGTAAGCCGAATTCTGTTTCCCGGAGGCTGGCTCAGGGAGGCGGTCATTTCTCTGGGCCGGCAGTTGCCAGCCGGCTCAAGCAGCCTACCCGCGGATGTGCCGGTAATAGCCGGCGCGTTTTGGGCCTGAACTCTCCGCCTATTTGGCCTTGCTGCCGGTGGGGTTTGCCATGCCGCCCGAGTCACCCCGGGCGCGGTGCGCTCTTACCGCACCATTTCACCCTTACCGGGATTTCTCCCGGCGGTTTACTTTCTGTTGCACTTTCCGTCGGATTGCTCCGCCTTGACGTTATCAAGCACCGGGCCCGGAGAACGCGCCCGAGGGCGCGCTCTCCCGCAGTTCGGACTTTCCTCACCCGGAAAAATCCGGGCGCGATCGCCGCTTCGGCCGCGACAGGCGAATTATATGGATAGGCCATCCGGGAAGCCAGCCAAAGCCCCGTTTTGGCTATGTCCGGGGCCGACAACTGGTAACCGGCAGGTTATTGTTGGAATATCGGCGCTTCTGCATCGGTCAACATTGAGAAGGCAAAGCAACTTTTGTGGATCCGGAGCTTGTGAAACGATTTCGAAAGAAGGCGCTCGGTCATCTCGACGAGGCGTATAACCTGGCGCGCTGGCTCACCCGCGACGGGCACGATGCCGAGGATATTGTGCAGGAGGCGGTGCTGCGTGCTTTGCGGGGTTTTGCCAGTTTCAGGGGCGACGATGCCCGGGCCTGGCTTCTGACAATTGTGCGAAATACCTGTTACACGTGGCTCAAACGTCAGCGAACGCATGAGACTTTCATCGATGCGGAAGCCGACGTTGACAGCGTGGAAACGGACAACGCCGATCCGTTTTCGGTTTTGTCCCGCAACATTCAGACGGAACAGCTTCGCCTGGCCGTCGAAGCGCTTCCGCCGGAGTTCCGTGAAGTGATCGTCCTGAAGGATCTTCAGGGGCTGAGTTATCGCGAGATCGCAAAGATCGTCGCGGTTCCAATCGGCACCGTGATGTCGCGGCTGGCGCGAGGCCGCCGCAGGCTTGCTGAACGGCTGTGTGCCGAGAAGGACGCACGGTGAGCCCCATGGATTGCACCCGAGTCATGCAACTGATTTCCGCCTATGCCGATGGTGAACTCGAACCGCGCCGGCGCGCCGACGTGGAACAACACTTGCGCACCTGTCCAAAGTGCGCAAGCGCCCTGGAAAATATATCGCTGCTGAAATCGGCCATGGGCCAGGAATCGCTTCATCATCGCGCGCCGATGGCCCTGCACGACAAAATCCTCGAGTTGATCGATGAGGCGGCGAGCGGACCAGCGTCGGAACCAACCCGAGAGCCACGCCCGACGTGGCGCTGGGGATGGATCGCAGTCGCGGCCGCTGTTCTCATCGGCATCGGTCTGTCCGTTTATCTCATGACTCCGTCGGAGCAAAAACGGCTGGCAACCGAAGCAGTGTGGGACCACAAGCGCTCGCTCATGGCCGATCATCTTGTGGATATCCGCTCATCCGATCCGAAGAAGGTTTCGGCCTGGCTGGATGCCAAGTTGGCGTTCGCGCCGTGGGTCCCAGACCAGGCCCCGGCGGGATACGTTCTGGTGGGCGCGCGCGTGGACATTCTCGACGGTCGAGACGCGGCGGCGCTGGTCTACAGCGACAACGGCCGGTTCATCAATCTCTTCGAATGGCCCGCGTCGCCCAAAGCGTCGATCGTGAACCTCAGTTACATGCAAATCCAGGGATTCAGCGTTGAGCACTGGAACAATTCAGCATGGAACTTCTACACCGTATCCAGCGGCGATGCGCTGTCCATCCAGCCATTGACCCAGATGTTCGTCGCCCAAACCTGCTCGACGAAATAGGGAAGAAAATGCCGAATGCCGATTGCCAAATGCCGAATAAAAGACGAGTCCCTGGCTTTACATTCGGCATTTGGCAATCGGCATTCGGCATTTTGCCTCACCCAATCCGCCCGTCGCCTTGAGGCCGCGCGCGGCGGCGCATATCATCGGGTTTTACACCGAGTCGTCACCCATGCCCGCAAACACAAATTCGAAAAACCCCTTCGGCGCTGAATCCAGGCTCTCCTGCCTCGCGGGAGACCTCAATATCTTCCGGCTCAATCGCCTGGCGGAGCTAAAACTTGGCGACATCGATCGCCTTCCATTTTCCATCAAGGTGCTGCTGGAAAGCTGCCTGCGCAATACCGACAATTTCGAGGTCAGCGAGCAGGACGTGCGTCGGTTGGCTGCATGGAAAGCCTCGGCGGTCGAGCCTGTGGAGCTGCCGTTCAAACCGGCCCGCGTCATTCTTCAGGATTTTACCGGCGTGCCGTGCGTGGTGGACCTGGCCTCCATGCGCGCGGCGATGCAGCGTGCGGGCGGGAATCCCCAGAAAATCAATCCGCTCGTCCCCGTGGACCTGGTGATCGATCACAGCGTTCAGGTGGATGATTTCGGCAATCGCTTCGCCCTCTTCAACAACGCGCAAAAGGAATTCGAGCGAAATCGCGAGCGATATGAATTCCTCAAATGGGGCCAGAAGGCGTTCAAGAATTTCCGCGTCGTTCCGCCGGCCACGGGCATCGTCCATCAGGTGAACCTGGAATATCTGGCCAAGGTGGTGCAGGTGCGGGAGGGCGCAGCGTTTCCCGACAGCCTCGTCGGCACGGACAGTCATACGACGATGATCAACGGCCTGGGCGTTCTCGGCTGGGGCGTCGGCGGCATCGAGGCCGAGGCCTGCATGCTCGGACAACCGATCTACATGGTCACGCCTAAGGTCATGGGCTTCCGGCTGACCGGCCAGCTTCCCGAAGGCTCGACGGCGACGGACCTGGTGCTGGTCATCACGCAAATCCTCCGCTCGCACGATGTGGTGGACAAATTCGTCGAGTTCCACGGCGACGGGCTGGCGACGATGTCCGTGGCCGACCGCGCCACCATCGCCAACATGGCGCCGGAATACGGAGCGACCATGGGATTCTTCCCCGTGGACGAACAGACGCTGACGTATCTGCGCCTGACCGGACGCGAGACGAAGCTGATCGACCTCGTCGAGCGTTACTGCAAGGAACAGGGTCTTTGGCGGCAGTCGGAGGCCCCGGTTTTCAGCGAGAACCTGGAATTGAATTTGTCCACGGTGATGCCCAGCGTCGCCGGTCCGCGCCGGCCGCAGGATCGCGTGGACCTGCGCGGCGTCAAGCAGTCGTTCCGCTCGGCGATGGCGGATGTGTTCAAGAAAGATGTCGGCGAGAGCGCCACGCCCCGGCTCGATCGCTGGTCGGCCGAGGCCCCGGTGCATCCCCCGGCCAACGCCGGCAAGAACGGGGACGCTTGCGAGGCCGCGGCCGTCGAACATATTCACGACGACATCACCCGCGATGCGGCCACGGTGGAAGTGGAAGACCAATGGGTGCAACTCACGCACGGCGACATCGCCATCGCCGCCATCACGAGCTGCACCAACACCAGCAATCCATCCGTGATGGTCGCCGCCGGCCTGCTGGCCAAGAAGGCGGTGGAAAAGGGGCTGCGCGTCCCGCCGTTTGTGAAGACATCGCTGGCGCCGGGAAGCCGGGTGGTGACGGATTATCTGAACAAAGCGGGGCTGACGCAGTTTCTCGATCGGCTTGGATTCAACACGGTCGGGTACGGCTGCACGACGTGCATCGGCAACAGCGGCCCGCTGCCGGAAGCGATCGCCAAGGCGGTGGAAAGCCGCGACCTGGTTGTCGCGGCGGTCCTTTCGGGCAATCGCAATTTCGAGGGCCGCATCAACCCGCACGTGAAGGCCAATTATCTGGCCAGCCCGCCGCTGGTGGTGGCATATGCGCTGGCGGGGTCGGTGGATGTGAACATCATGGATGAGCCGATCGGCCGCGGCGCCGGCGGCAAACCTGTTTTCCTCCGCGAACTCTGGCCCTCGCAGGCCGAGGTCAATCGGACCGTCGCCGCGTGCCTGGGTCCGGAGATGTTCCGCAAGCAATACGCCAACGTCGAAACCGGCAACGACGATTGGAACAAAATCCCGGTGAAAGGCGGCGAGCTGTTCGCCTTTGACGAAAAGAGCACGTATATCCAGGAGCCGCCGTTTTTCACGAACCTCACGCGCGAGCCTGGAAAGATTCAACCGATCAGGAATGCCCGGGTGCTGGTGATGGTGGGGGACAGCGTCACGACCGATCACATCTCCCCGGCCGGCGCCATCAAGAAGGACAGCCCGGCCGGAAAATTCCTGATGGATCGCGGCGTGGAGCCGATTGATTTCAACCAGTACGGCTCGCGCCGAGGCAACGACCGGGTGATGACCCGCGGCACATTCGCCAACATCCGCCTGAAAAATCTGCTCGCGCCCGGAACCGAGGGGGGCGTCACGAAATATCTGCCGAGCGGCCAAGTGATGCCGATCTACGACGCGAGCATGAAATACCAGTCGGCAGGGGTGCCGCTGATTGCGCTGGCCGGCAAGGATTACGGCATGGGCTCGAGCCGCGATTGGGCCGCCAAGGGCACGTTGCTCCTGGGCGTGAAGGCGGTCATCGCCGAGAGCTTCGAGCGAATTCACCGCAGCAATCTGGTGGGCATGGGCGTGTTGCCACTGGTTTATAAAACCGGGCAGACGCGCGCCGGCCTCGGATTAACCGGCGAAGAAACGTTTGAGATCGTCATCGACGACAAGCTGCAACCCAGGCAGGAGGTGATCGTGAAAGCCGGCGGCAAGACATTCGCCTGCACCTGCCGCATCGATACGCCGGTGGAGGTGGAGTATTACCGCAACGGGGGGATTTTGCAGACGGTGTTGAGGAAGATGCTCAAGGGCGGCTAAAGGGCCAGGGCGATTTTCGCAGGGCCGAAGAACGCGCTCCCCTTCGGGTCGCGGCTAAACTATTTTTCCATAGAAATTTCCGGTATAAGCGCCGCGGTGGATCGGCGAAAGCTCTACAAGATCGTGGCGGAAATGTTGCCGCGCGCCGGCGGGGCGGAGGCGCTGTTGAATGCGGCGGCGGATGCCATACGGGCCAAGCGCACACAGGCGGCGTCTGTGACGCCGGAATTTCTTGACGGTCTGGAACCGCTGCTGAATCAAGACGACGCCCTCGGCCAGATCTATCAGGCGATCAATGCCCCCGCGCTGGAAGCGGCGTATCGCGGCACGGCGCGCACCGGGCGGAAATTCACGCGTAAGGAAATTCCCGCCGTCACCCAGCTTTTCACCCCCAAATGGGTCGTTGAGTTTCTTCTGCAAAATTCGCTGGGGCGGCTTTGGCTGCGAATGCACCCGGACACGCGATTGCGAAGAGATTGGAAATGGCTTGTCGAAGCGCCGGAGCACCCGATGCCGTCGCGGCATGCGATCGATCTTCGCATCTGCGACCCGGCTTGCGGGACCATGAATTTCGGACTGGTCGCGCTGGACATGCTCCGGGAAATGTATCTGGAGGAAATGGACCTTGCCGGCGATCCCGGCTGGCCGAGTTCGCCGTCGTGTAATTCTCCAGTTGAAATCGGCTCATGCATCGTTGGCAGCAATCTGATCGGTTTTGACATCGATCCGACGGCGATCAGACTCGCTCTCAAAACCATGGAGATCAAGATCGGCCGGGCGATTGACGGCAGCAGGCATCGCCTGGCCGTGCGGGATGCGCTGTTCGACGACCGATCCCGCGGGGAATTTGATGTTGTCGTGACCAATCCCCCTTACTTGAGTTCGCGGAATCTCGATCCGGCCGTCGTGCGCCGGCTCAAGGCCCGCTATCCAGCGACTTGGCGCGATCTCTACGCCTGTTTCATGTCGCGATCGTTGGAGATGCTGCGGCCCGGCGGATGGCTCGGGATTTTATCGATGCACTCGTTCATGTTCACGGCCGCCTTTGAGAAGATGCGGCGAGAGTTGCTGCAATTGGCCGATGTTGAGACGGTCGCGCATTTCGGTCCGGGGCTGTTCGACATCGGAAATCCAGGGACGCTTCAGACGGCGGCGGTCGTGCTGCGGCGCCAGGCGCCGGAGAAAAGGCCGGCCGTATTCTTCCGGCTGATTGACGCCGAGGATAAATGCGCGGCCCTCGCCAAGGCCATCGGCGGCGATGGTTCGCTCCGTTATGAAATGACTGGCGAACAGCTTTCATCACTGCCGCGATTGGCATGGATGTATTGGATTTCCCCGGCTTGCCGGCGAATTTTCCGCGAATTTCCGAAGCTCGGCGAGATTTCACCGCCGCGCCAAGGCCTGGCCACCACGGACAACATGCGATTCGTGCGCTATTGGTGGGAGGTTGAGCCGCCGAATTTCGCCGGGGGGCGCGAGAAGTGGATGCCGTATGCCAAGGGCGGCCGGTTCCGCCGGTGGTATGAGTCGCCGCGGCATCGGGTGAATTGGGAGGATGACGGCCGGGAAATCAAGTCCGCAATCGTTCAGCGGTATCCGTATCTCGAGGGGCAATGGCAATGGGTTGCCAAGAACAGCGGATGGTATGGGCGCGAGGGGATTGCCTATTCGTATTTGACCAGCGGCTCGTTCAGCGCCCGGCGGCTGGAGCCGGGGACAATTTTCGACGTTGCCGGGTCGTCGCTATTTCCCGACGATTCGCGGCGGGCCGGGATGCTGGGGGTGTTGAATTCGTCGGTTGCGAGTCAACTTCTCTCGGCCATCAATCCCACCGTGAATTTTCAGGTGGGCGATCTGCGGCAGTTGCCGGTGCCGCGATTTTTTCCGGATGAACTGCGGGATGAAGTCAGCCGAGCGATCGAGTGGACGCGACAGCTCGATTGCTTCGAGGAAACCAGCCCGGATTTCGTGGAACCGGAGCCGTGGGGCGGCGAGCCGGCGCGTTCGGAGGAATTGAAAGCGGCGATTAGCGACGCGGAGCGAAAGGTGGACGAAATCGTCGCGGAGCTTTATGGCGTGAAGAATGGAGAGAAGCGAGGCACGAAGGCATCCCGACGGGTCGGGACCTTGCTCCGGCACGGAGGCACGAAGGGAGGAAGGGACGAAGGCGCGAAGGAAGCGCTGGCCAAGCGCTGGATCAGCTATGCGCTGGGACTTTGGCTCGGCCGATGGGGTGAATCGGCCAGGGGAGACGTCGCCATCCTGTCGCCGCTCGATGGGGCGCTGCGTCGGGATTTGCGGCGAACGCTGGCCAATCGCGCGGGCGAATGCGCGGCCGCCCAGATTGAAGCGGCGGTCGGCGGCATCGACCGATTTCTGGCCCGGGAGTTTCTGCCGTGGCATAACCGTCAATATCGCGGCCGGCCGGTGTTTTGGGGGTTCAACGGCGGCGGGAAAACCGTAGCCGTTTCGTCTCTGACAGCCGAGGCGCGGATCGTGCGAGCGGCATTCGCCGCGATCGGCCAGACGCTTCCGGATGGTTGGCGGCGATGGCCCGATGACGGCACGGCGATCAATCTGGCGCCGCTGGCTCCATGGATCGCCGATCGGAAACTCCAGGCGTTTCTCTCAGAATTGGCGGGGGAGCTTGAGCGGGGGCGATACGGGTTTTCCCAAACGAGTAAATGGATAACGCGAGCGGCCAGGCGAGCTTCGGGCGTTGAATGCGCTCCTGCTGGTCGGAGGATGGTTCGTTCCGCGGCGCGGGCGCCGCGATTGTCGAACATCCAAAAAACGCGCTCCCCTTCGGGTCGCGGCTAAACGGCGGCTCACAACTTCGCGATGATGGCATCGGCGAAGGCGTCGGTGGTGGTCGAACCGCCGAGGTCGCGGGTGAGGTGATTGCCATCGGCCAGCACGGCGTCGTAAGCGTTTTTGATCTTCTCGGCAATGCTGGTTTCCTCGAGGTGGTTGAGCATCATGACGCCGGACATGATCAGGGCCAGCGGATTGGCGATGCCCTGGCCGGCGATGTCGGGGGCGGACCCGTGGACGGCTTCGAAGATGGCGACGTCATCACCGATGTTGCTGCCGGGCACGACGCCGAGGCCGCCGACCAGGCCGGCGCACAAGTCGCTCACGAGGTCGCCGTAAAGGTTTTCCATCAGCAGGACGTCGAAGCGGGAGGGGTCCTGCACCAGCCGCATGCAGCCGGCGTCGATGATGATCTCGCGGTATTCGATGCTGGGAAATTCCTCGGCATGAATTTGGCGGGCGCAATCCAGAAACAGGCCGTCGGACAATTTCATGATGTTGGCTTTGTGGAAGACGGTGACGGTTTTGCGCTGGCGTCGGGTGGCGTAGGCGAAGGCAAAGCGGGCGATGCGGGTGCAGGCGGGGCGGCTGGCGACTTTCAGGCTGGTGACCACGCCGGGCACGATTTCGTTTTCGATTCCGCTGTAAAGCCCCTCGGTGTTTTCGCGGACGATGACCAGATCCACGCCCTGGTAGCGGGTGTGGATTCCAGGCAAATTGCGGACGGGACGGATGGCGGCGTAAAGCCCGAGCTTCTGGCGAAGCTGCACGTTGACCGATTTGAACCCCTTGCCGAGCGGCGTGGTGACCGGCCCCTTGAGGGCAACCTTGTGTGCCGATAGCGCGGCCAGCGTTCGCCGCGGCAAAACGTTGTCCATGCCCGCCTCGAGTGCGCTGGCGCCGGCGAGCATCTCAACCCACTCGACCGACATCCCCGCCGCTTCCAGAACGCGCCGGGTGGCGCGGGTCACTTCCGGACCGATTCCATCCCCCGGGATCAAAACCACGGTGTGCTTAGCCATGCGGGCAATGGTCTCCAATCACCCGATCCAAAGCAATCCCGCCAGCGTGAGGATCAGGACGAGAAGAGTAATCGCCGTGTAGCGCCGGTCCCGTTCCTGGAAAGCGAAGAGGATCGAGGAAGCGAAAACGCGCATGATCGGCGTGAATAAGAGCAGATAAATCCCGGCTTCGATAATGCGTTTTCCCTGGCCGTGGCGGATGCCGTCCCAAATGATGTCCGGGCGATAATCGCATCCATCCGTTTTGATTCGATGCACGGATATCGTGCCGTGAGCGAAGGTGAAAACGATGCCGATGAGCATGACCAGGCTGGAGCAGATCACGCCGCCGCGCAGGACCCACGCCGAGACATCTGAGATGCCGTGGCTGGGTGCATTGGTTTTGCGGTCAATGGGCATCAGTATCGTCCTCCAAGACCGCGGATGAGCATTTGAAAACCGACGATCGCCAGCAATAAGGCGAAGATTTTCCGCAAAAGGGAATTCGACAAACGCTCCATGATGGTGGTGCCGAGGAACGCCCCGGCGAGCACAAAGACAGCGACGGGAACGACCAGAAAGGGCAGCACCAATCCGCGCCGCAAATAGACGCCCGCGCCGGCGGCGGCGGTAACGCCGATCATGAAGTTGCTGGTCGCGGTCGAGACCTTGGTGGGCACTTTCATGGCCACTTCGTGCGCCAGGACTTTGAGCACGCCCGCGCCGATCCCCAGAATGCCGGAAACGATGCCCGCGGCGAACATGATGCACAGGGCCCAGGGGATTCCCGTGACGTTGTACTGAATCTCGCGGCCTAAGCGCTTGTCAAAATACGAACTGTTCAGACGAAGGGCCGAGGCGATTCGGTCATTTTCGACGCCGGCGGGAAGTTCCTCGCCGAGTCTTGCAAAAATTGGCAGCAGCGAGAGGAGCAGCACCAGGCCGAAGAGGATGTAAAGCGCCTGTGGATTGATGTGGCGGGAGAGATACCCCGCGCCCAGCAGAGCGCCCGAGGCCGTGGCAAGTTCGAGGAACATCGCGATCCGCACGTTGGTGATCTTGTCCTTCACGTACACCGCGCCCGCCCCGCTGGACACGGCGATAACCGAGACGATGCTGGCCCCGATGGCTTGTTCGATAGGGACGTGCATGAGCATGGTCAGGACCGGCACGATGACGATTCCGCCGCCGAGGCCGCTGATCGAACCGACGACCCCGGCGAGGAGCGAAGCCCCGGCGACCTCGCTGAGCCAGAGAATGGATTGGGAGGCTTCCGTCACTGAAACCGAGAATAGAGTGCAATGTGGCGAATTGGAACCACCCATTCAGCGGAACTGAACGCTTTTTCGTGGTTGATTTGGGTATCGCGCAGCATCGGTTAACGCACGGTCTTCATGCGATCTCGTTTCGCGCGAAAAATAGTTCGTCCATGGACCGGTGCGTCCATGTTAGCATTACGCCATTCGTGCCTCCTGGGATGAGGTCGCTTGGCGATTGGAAATGGTGAGTGACAATCATGAAAGTATTGCTTGTTCATCCCAGCGCACTGCTCTATTCCGAGGTCTATCTGCGGCTGGAGCCGCTGGGCATGGAGTGTGTCGCGGGCGCCATCGAGCGTGCCGGCCATGAGGTGCGCCTTCTGGATCTCCAGGTGTTCAAGCACCGGGATTTGGAGCGGGAGATTGCAGCGTTCGCGCCCGATGCGATCGGGTTCAGCGTTAATTATCTGGCCAATGTGCCGGAGGTGATTGTTCTGGCCAAGCTTGCCCGGGAGCGGCTCCCGCACTGCTTCATCTTCTGTGGCGGGCACAGCATCAGCTTCATCGCCCAGGAAGTATTGGAGCACGGCGATGGGTCAATCGATGCGGTCGTCCAGGGAGAGGGGGAAATTACGGTCCCCCGGATGCTGGAACTCGCGCCTCACGTGGATGGACTGCCGGGTGTGGCGACGGCTTGGGGTTCCGGCTCGCGGGCGGAGATGCTTGCGGATATCAACACGAGCCGTCCGGCGCGGCACCTCACTCGGAAGCGCCGCAAATATTTCATCGGCGAGCTGGACCCGTGCGCGTCAATCGAATTTTCACGCGGATGCCCGTGGGATTGCTCGTTCTGCAGCGCGTGGACGTTCTATGGGCGGAGCTATCGGGAGGCGGATCCGGGGGTGGTCGCGGATGAAATGCGGACGATTCGCGAGCCGAACGTTTTCATCGTGGATGACGTGGCATTCATTCACCCGGATCACGGGATGGCGATCGCGGATGAAATCGAACGCCGGAACATCCGCAAGCGCTATTACCTGGAAACGCGGTGCGACGTGCTGATCCGCAACCAGGAGGTGTTCGCGCGATGGGCGAAACTGGGCCTGACGTACATGTTCTTGGGGATCGAATCGCTGGATGCGGAGCAATTGAAGTTGTTCCGCAAGCGCACGACGCCGAACCAGAATTTCGAGGCGCTGGAGGTTGCGCGGAAGCTCGGCATTGACGTGGCGATCAATCTGATTACGGATCCTTCCTGGTCCGTCGAGCAGTTCCGACGCGCGCAGGAATGGGCGACGAGGGTGCCGGAAGTTGTGCACCTGACGGTGGCGACGCCCTATCCCGGAACGGAACTGTTCCACACTGAATCGCGCGAGCTGAGCAGCGTGGATTACCGGCTTTACGACATCCAGCACGCCGTGATGGAAACGAAGCTGCCGCTGCGCGAGTTCTATGAGGAGCTGGTGAAGACGCAGGAGATCATCAACCGAAAGTTCATGGGCTGGAAGACGGCGCTGGCGGCATCAAAAATCCTCGCGGGCCAGATGATGCGCGGGCAGACGAATTTTCTGCGGATGCTCTTCAAGTTTTCCAAGGCGTACAAAGCGGAGCGGTTTTATGCCGACCATTTCAAGGATATAGAGTATTCAATGCGGCGACCGTCTGAATATGGACAGAAGGTGAAGCCGCACGATTTGCGGGTGCATCTGGGCGTGGCCGCGTCGCAAAAACGGGAAGTCGTGCGGCTGTGAGCGCTGGCACTGTTCAGGCGGTCATCCTATCCCGTCGGCGTCAATGATCGTCGCTGCCATTGATCCGGCAGCCGGTCGGGCAGTTGGCTCAGCGGTCTGTCGGAAGGTTTGTCCATGGACTTTAGCCTTTGGCTGGTGGGTACAGACCGCGGATGGCGGCGAGGGAGAATTCGGTCATATGGTCGGCGAGTTCGTCGATGCATTGGGCGGCGGGCGGAAATTCGGGGTAGAATCGGTCCAGCATAATCTGATGATCGACGAGAAAGACGCATTGGCTGATGATGCTCTGCGCGATAAGGATCGTCTTGCGGTGTGGAATTTGCCTGCCGACGAGCCTGTTGACGAGATTTTCCAGAGCGCGGGCGTGGGGGCGGAAGATTTCGTCCATGAGTCGCTCGGTCGCCTCGCTGGGCTGGCGCATTTCGCGCATCATGATCGTCACGAACCACGCCGGACGAGTCGGATCGAGCATACTCCGCAGGAACTTCCGGACATATTCGCGAAACTGATCCGTAGGCGACATGGAGGGATCCGGATTGATGATGACGGCAGCGGCTTCCATGCCTAGCTGGTGTACCAATTTGATGACCTGATAATACAGTTCCTGTTTATCGGAGAAATGATAGTTGACGGCTGCCATTGCGACCCCGGCGCGGTCCGTGATTTCTTTGATCGTGGCGCGTTCGAAGCCCTGCTCTGCGAAGACCTCGCCGGCGGCTTCGAGAAGCTTATGCTTGGTGACCTGCGATGCGGCATTGTTCTTCACGTTGGGCATTTGGCCATCCAATCCCCGGAAACAATCGGGGCATTTCGTCAACATTCAAACTGGGACCGCCTCCGGCATGACCGCAGGCCGAGTCTCGGCTCGTAACATTCTTTGTTTTACTCTGAACAATCGCAGCATCGCGACGAAAAACAGGGGCACAAAGAAGATGGCCAGCACCGTGGCGGAGAGCATGCCGCCGATCACGCCGGTCCCGATGTCGTTCTGGCCTCCGGAGCCGGCGCCGTGAGAGATCGCCAGGGGCAGCACGCCGAACATAAACGCCAGCGAAGTCATGAGAATCGGCCGCAGACGCTGGTGAGCGGCCTGCACGGTCGATTCAATCAGCGGCATGCCGCGATCAAAATTGGCCTTGGCGAATTCGACGATGAGAATGGCGTTCTTGGCGGACAGGCCGACGGTGGTGAGCAGGCCGACCTGAAAAAAGACGTCGTTGGTCAGGCCGCGGGAATAAGTGGCCAGGGTCGCCCCGACGACGCCCAGAGGGACGACCAACATGACAGCCAGAGGGATCGACCAGCTTTCATAGAGCGCCGCCAGGCAGAGGAACACGACAATGAGGGAAATGGCGTACAGAGATACGGCTTGGGAGCCCGACAAGCGTTCTTCGTAGGAGAGTCCAGTCCAGTCAAAGCCGATGCCGGGCGGCAGATTTTTGGCCAATTCCTCCATGTGGCTCATGGCGACGCCGCTGCTTTGACCGGGAGCGGGTTCACCCAGGATCTCCATGGACGGAACGCCGTTATATCGCTCCAGCCGCGGTGAGCCGGTCATCCAATGGCCGCTGGTGAAGGCGGAGAAGGGGACCATCTGGCCGGCGGCGTTTCGCACGTACCAGTTGTCGAAATGCTCGGGGAGCATGCGATCTTCAAAGCGGCCCTGGATAAAGACTTTCTTGATTCGGCCGCGGTCGATGAAATCGTTGACATAGCTCGAAGCCCAAGCCTCGGCCAGGGTGTTGTCCACCGCGGTGAGATCGAGTCCCATGGCGCTGGCCTTCTCGCGATCCACTTCGATTTTGTATTGCGATTCATCCTCCAGACCATTGGGACGCACGGCGACCAGCGCGGGATCTTGGGCGGCGGCGCCGAGGAGTTGGTTGCGTGCGGCCATGAGTTGGTCGTGGCCAACGCCCCCTTGATCGAGGAGTTCAAAGTCGAACCCGGTGGCATTGCCGAGTTCTATGACTGCCGGCGGCGCAAAAGCGAAGATTATGGCCTGGCGGATTTGGGAGAATTGTGCCATGGCGCGGCCGGCGATGGCTTTAACGCCGTTCTGTTCGCCGCGGCGTTCGTTCCAGGGTTTGAGGCGTACGAAGGCGATCGCCTGGCTTTGTCCGTTGCCGGCGAAGCTGAATCCGGTGGCGGTGAGGACGCTTTCGACGCTGTTTTTCTCGTTGTTCAGGAAGTGGTCGCGCACCTGGTTGAGGACCGTTCTGGTTTGTTCGACAGTGGAACCGGGCGGGAGCGTGACCTGGACGAAGAGCAAACCCTGATCTTCATCGGGCAAGAAGCCGGTGGGGATCCGTTTGAAGAGGACAACAAGCCCGGCAACGATCAGGACATAAACGGCGAGGTAGCGCCAAGTCCGACCGAGAACGTGGGCGACGCTATTTTTGTATTGGCGGTTGGCAGCGCCGAATACGCGGTTGAACAGTCCGAAGAATCCAGTCCGTTTTTCAAATCCCGTGTTGGGGCGATGCTTGAGGAACGTCGCGCAGAGGGCGGGGGTGAAAACGATGGCGACGAAGACGGAAAGGAGCATGGCCGAGACGATGGTGATGGAGAACTGGCGGTAGATCACCCCGGTGGAACCGCCGAAAAAGGCCATGGGGAGGAAGACGGCGGAGATGACCAGGGCGATGCTGACGAGAGCGCCGGTGATCTGGTCCATGGATTTTCGTGTGGCTTCCTTGGGGGACAGTTTTTCTTCGGCCATGAGGCGTTCGACGTTTTCCACGACGACGATGGCGTCATCGACCAGCAGGCCGATGGCCAGGACCATGCCGAACATGGTGAGGGTATTGATGGAAAACCCGGCGACGGAGAGGACGGCGCACGTGCCGAGAAGGACGACCGGGACCGCGATGGTGGGAATCAACGTGGCGCGGAAGTTTTCCAGGAACAGGTACATGACCAGGAAGACCAGGCCGATGGCTTCGAGCAGGGTTTTAATGACTTCCTTGACGGAGATGCGGACGAAGGGGGTAGTGTCGTAGGGATAAATGACTTGGAGGCCATGGGGAAAGAAAGGCGTGAGCTTGTCCATGGTCCGATGGACGGCGGCGGCAGTATCCAAGGCGTTGGCGCCGGCGGCGAGCCTGACGGCCAGGGCGCCGGTGGCTTCACCTTTGTTGTATTGTGCGGCAATGCCGTAGCTTTCGCCGCCGAGTTCGATCTTGGCTACGTCGCGGAGCCGCACCTGGGAGCCATCGGGATTGACGCGGAGGAGGATGGCGCCGAACTCCTCGGGGGTGCGCAGGCGGCTGGGGCCAATCACCGTGGCGTTGAGACGTTGGCCGCGAGCCGAGGGCAACCCGCCGAGTTCGCCCACGGCGACCTGGACATTTTGGGTCTGGATGGCGTTGGATACGTCGCCGGCGGTGAGGGAGTAGTTATTGAGCTTGTCGGCGTCGAGCCAGATACGCATGGCGTACTGGGCGCCGAGCAACTGAAAATCGCCGACGCCGGGCGTGCGGCTAATGGGGTCCTGGATATTCGAGGCGATGTAATCGGAAATATCGGCGCCGCTCATCGAGCCGTCGGTGGAAATCAGGCCGACAAGCAGGAGGAAGTTTTTGGTTGATTTGGCGACGCGGATGCCCTGCTGCTGGACTTCGGGGGGCAACATCGGCATGGCGAGTTGGAGCTTGTTTTGCACCTGTACCTGGGCGATGTCGGGGTTGGTGCCCTGGTCGAAATAGAGGTTGATGGCTAGGCTTCCGTCTTTGTCGCTCTCCGAGGTAAAGTAACGCAGGTGGTCCAGGCCGTTGAGCTGCTGTTCGATCACCTGCACGACGGTGCTCTGGACGGTTTCGGCGGAAGCGCCGGGGTATACCACCGAGAGGGAAATGGCGGGGGGAGCGATGCTGGGATACTGGGCGATCGGCAGCGTCCGGATGGCCAGAGCGCCTGAGAGCATGAGGATCAGGGCAATCACCCACGCAAAGACGGGACGGTCAATAAAAAACCTTGCCATGGCTTGGTTCTCATTTCTGCTTCAAATCCGTTTGTACCGTCTGGCCGACACCCACTTCGACGGCACGCACGGCGATGCCCGGCGCGACCTTTTGCAGGCCTTCCACGATGACTTTATCGCCGGCCTTAATGCCGTCGGTGACCAGCCACTTGTCGCCAATGGCACGGTCGGTCTTGACCGATCTAAGCTGCACGTTGCCGTCTTCGCCGACGGCTAGCACGGTGGGCTCGCCGCGCGCGTTTCGCGCGACGGCCTGCTGCGGAATCAGGATCGCCTGTTCATCCACTCCTTCGATAACTCGGGCGCGGACGAACATTCCGGGGAGCAACTCCCGCCGGGCGTTGGGAAACAAGGCTCGTAGCGTGACCGATCCGGTCATTTGATCGACCGTCACTTCCGAGAATTTAAGGACACCCGTGTCGGCGTACGCCGTGCCATCTTCGAGCGTCAGCGTGACTCCGGCCTTCTTTGCGCCGGCGCCAAACCCGCCGCCGGCAAGTTCACGCTGCAGATGCAATATCTGGGCGCTCGATTGAGTCAAATCCACGTAGATCGGGTCCAATTGCTGAATCGTGACCAGCGAAGCAGGCTGCTCCGCCGTGACGAGAGCGCCTTCCGTCACCGAGGACCGGCCGGTCCGCCCCGAAATGGGCGAAAACATCCGGGTGTAATCCAGATTGATACGCGCCGATTCCACCGCTGCCTGGGCGGATTCCACATCGGCCTCCGCCTGCAATTGGGCAGCGACGGCGTTGTCATAATCCTGACTGCTGATGTCGCGGCCTATCTCAAGCTTCTTGTAGCGATCCACGGTCAACGTGGCTGATGTAAGAGCCGCCTTGCTGCGCGCCTGGGCTGCGACGGCGCTGTCATAGGCAGCCTGGTAGCGGGCCGGATCGATCTTGTAGAGTTGCTGGCCCTGCTGAACTTCGGCGCCTTCTTCAAAAAGCCGCTGAAGCACGATTCCGCTGACCTGCGGTCGAATTTCGGCCACCCGGAATGCCGTCGTCCGGCCGGGCAATTCGGTCGAAAGCTCCACTCGTTGCGCCGCGATCGTGACGACGCCAACCTCGGGCGGCGGACCTTGCGGTGGTCCAGGCGGTTGGCCCTCGGCCTTTTGGCATCCGCCGATCGCGACCAGCATCACGAGCGCGCACAAGTTCAGGAGAATGCCACCGCAGCCATAGCGAACGGGAGCGATCTTCAGCCTATGGAACATTGCAAATTCCTTTTCAGAGGGAATGCGATAATCTGATTCGTCCATGTCCAAAACCTCGCACTTGCTTGACAAATCGTACTTTGAATGCTAATTTAATATTCAAATACTGAATATGAATTCAGTTTATCATTCGAGCATCCGTTTGTCAAACCTCGTTTTTCTATCCGGTTGGCCATGCGGAACTGAAAGGAGGCCGTTTATGAGGGCGAAAACGGGCGTCCTGCTGTTGCACGTGCTTGTCGCGGCTGTCGCTTTGGTGACAGCCGGATGCACTGTCGGTCCGAATTATCAAATACCTGCTGTCCATGTTCCGACAGCGTATCAGGCTGCCGCGAAGCCCGTGACGACGGCACCGGCTGTTGTTTCAGCGGCAACACAATCGGCCACGCCGGATTTGACATGCTGGTGGCAGACCTTCCACGATCCGGCCCTAAATCGGCTGATCCGTGAAGCGGTTGATGCGAACTTGGATGTTCGCCTGGCGGCGACGCGTATCCGCCAGGCTCGCGCCGAACTGGAATACGCCCAGGGAGCACTGCTTCCGACGGCAGATGCATCCGGCTCTTACTCGCGTTCACGCTACAGCGCTTCGGAAATCCAAGCCATCCCCGGCACATACGACCTGTATCAGGCCGGCTTCGACGCGGGGTGGGAAATCGACGTATTCGGCGGCGCTCGAAGAGCCGTCGAAGCGGCGCGCGACACGTTGCAGGCTCAGACGGAAGCGCGGCGCGACACGCTGGTGACGTTACTCGGCGAAGTGGCGCAGAATTACATCATGCTGCGCGGATATCAGCACGAACGGCAGATCATTGAGGGGAACATCCGGACTCAAATCGATACCTTGAGTCTTCAGAAACGCCGGCAGCGCGCAGGCGTTGCGGCCGACCTGCCGATCGCCCAGGCCGAAGCACAACTGGAAAGCACGCGTGCGGAACTTCCGGTTGTCGAGACGGCTATTCAGAATGCAATTCACCGCCTATCGGTTTTGCTGGACCGCGACGTATCGGACTTGCAAACCGAGCTGAGCATCGAAGCCCCCATACCGGCCGGGCCTGCGGAACTGCCGCCGGGCCTCCCTTCCGAATTGCTTCGTCGTCGCCCCGATATTCGCCACGCAGAACGAAATCTGGCGGCGGCGACCGCGAATATCGGCGTGGCGACGGCGGACCTGTACCCGAAATTCAGCCTGCTTGGAGATGTCGGCCTGGGCAGCAGCAGATTCCGATCGCTCGGAAACGCCCAGAGCCTTTTCTGGTCGATAGGCCCTAGCGCGAGTTGGAATCTCTTCAATGGCGGCCAGGTCCGCGCCAACATCCGGGCCAAGAACGCGATGGAAGAACAAGCGATGATCCAATACCGGCAGACGATCATCCAGGCGGTTTCCGATGTGGAGGATGCCATCGTTGCTTACCGCCAGAACCAGATTCGTCGCGACTCTTTGCGTGCGGCCACGACGGCTAATCGTCGTTCGCTCGAACTGGCGCGCCGCCTGAACGATGCGGGAGTCGTGGACTTCCTCAACGTGCTCGACGCCCAACAGTCGCTATATCTGACTGAGGATCAACTCGCCCAAAGCGAGCAAAGCGTCTCCACCAGCCTCGTCGCGCTCTACAAGGCACTCGGCGGAGGATGGGAGATGTTCGAAGAATCCGCGACCGCTCCACGGGAACATCCCGCTGTTACCCAGGATAACCCATAGCGTGAAGGTGAGGGTCTTGTGTCTCATTGTTTTCTGTTGCGGCTGATCAACAGCGGAAGGCTTTCCGATCCAGAGAACATATAATTCAATCGAATGGGCCTGAGTCATTCCATCTACGCATCCGTAACAGAGGTTCCCGGGCACGAATGGGATCTTCTCACGGCCGATGAAACGGATTTGACGATGGACCGCAGGCTGATCGGCGCGTACGAAGCGACGATGGGCGGGCAATGCCGGAGTTTTACGATTGTGATTCGTGATGAAGCGGGGAAAGCGATCGGGCTGGCATGCGCGTGTTTATTTCGTGTGGATATGGGGCATTTCCCGTGGCTCGATAAGCTGGTGGCGCGGGCGAGAAAAGTCTGGCGGAATTGTTTGAGGATGGGCGTTCTGTTCTGTGGGCTGCCGATTCCGGCGGGGCAAAATCACTTGCGTATCGCGGAGGGTGCGGATCGAGCGGCGGTGTTGACGGAACTGGACGGCGCGATGGACGATTTGGCGCGCGATCAGGGCGCGATGATCGTGGTGGTGAAGGAGTTTTCGAATGACGAATGCGATGGTATGCAAACGCTGCTCGAACGGGGGTATTTGCGCGGTGAAATCCCGGCCCGGCATCGGCTGGTTGGGGAGTTCGGCAGCTTTGTCGATTATCTTGCTTCGATCAAGGCGCGATACCGCTGGCAGGTGAATCGATCATTGAAGAAGCTCAAAGAGACAGGGCTGCGGGTGGAGCAGGTGCGGGGGCCGGTGGATTTGCCTCGCGTGTATACGGATGAGGCGCATCGGCTCTACGAGGCGGTGCAGGGGCGATCGAAGTTCCGGCTGGAGCGTTATCCGGCGGAATTCATGCGTGAGCTTGGGCGGCGATTCGGCGATGACGCTTCGCTGACGTGCATTTATCAGGGGGAGAGGCTGGCGGCGTTTACCATTGGGCTGGCGCGGGATTCGATCTATCACAATCTTTATTCGGGGCTGGATTACGATCTGCGGACGGAGGGGGACCTTTACTTCAATCTGTTTTATCACGATCTGGATTTCGCATGGCAGAGAGGAGCGAAGGTAGTTCATCTGGGGCAGACTTCGGATAATTTTAAGTCGCGGCTGGGGAGCAAATGGGAGCCGATGTATCTGTTTATCCGACCGAGAAATCGCATCATTCGGTGGGGCTTGACGACGTTTTCAAGATGGGCGCTGCCGAGGATGGAACCGGTGGAGGCGTATCGTGTTTTCAAGGCGCCGGAGCGGTTGAGCCGGAGAAAGACGCTACGACGCATGGTTGATTAATTCTGCAACGGGACATAAAGGGGTCAGGATGACCCCTTTATGTCCTCTCCCGAATGGGATTGAGGAATCTTCCATGGCCCGATGACCATCGCGCGTAAAGAATGGCGGCACGTGACGCGTTTCGGCATTTTCCCGATTACAATTTCCCCATGCCCGACGGCGATCAATATATGACTTGCATGGAAGTCTGGGGCGGCAGCCAGTTGACCGAGCGCGGCGTGCGAATGGGCGGGCTGGACGCTTGGGTTTATAGCAAGCCATTCGGAAACGCCGGGCGCGGCGGGGATGTCTATTATGCTTCGAGCTGCGCGACGGGCCGAATCAGCCGGCTGCTCCTGGCGGATGTATCCGGACACGGCGATGCCGTGGCCGCCACGGCTGCGGATTTGCGCAAGCTCCTGCGCCGATATGTGAATTATCTGGATCAGACTCAGTTCGTACGCTCGATGAATCGGCAATTCGTGGCGTTATCGGAAAAGGGAACGTTCGCCACGGCCCTGGCGACGACGTTCTTCGCGCCGACGCGGCTGCTTTCGGTCTGCAATGCCGGGCATCCGCGCCCGCTGCTGTGCCGCGCCGCGGGCAAAGAATGGTCCATCCTCGAAATGTCGCAGAGCGACGATCGGTCGCCGCGGAACATTCCGCTGGGGATCATTGATCTTGCCGACTACGAACAGTTCGATGTTGAGTTGGAGGTGGGGGACCTGGTGCTCTGCTACACCGACGCCTTGATCGAATCGCGGGATTCCGACGGTAAGTTCCTCGGCGAGGAAGGGGTCATGGCCATCGCGTCGGCGATGGACCAGCAGCCCGGTGCGGCGTTCATCCAGGGACTATTGGGAAGAATTGCCGATCGACACGCCAAGAATCTGTCTGAAGACGATGTGACGGTGATGTTATTGCGGGCCAGCGGCCGGCGGCCGCGGATTGGGCTGCGGGACAAATTTGGAGCGGGGCTGCGGTTGATGGGGGCGGTGATCCGTGCCATCGATCCGCGCGCGGATCGCCCGCCGGTTCCCGATTTGAATCTCGCCAACATCGGCGGGGCGATCATCCCGGGTTTGTCAAAACGATGGCGGTCGGTCCGCCCGTTGGAGGCAAACCGACCGCCAGGTCATTCCGTACCCTGAGTTTTGAGCCCCAATGTCGCCGAGAATACTCCGTTGCGCTACGCCGCCTGCTCGGCGTGCTGTTCCGAGAAGTTCAGCAATTCACCGAGAGTTTGCTCGAGCCGGCGTTCTGCGTTGCGGATGTCCGGTGAAGCAACATTGGTGCGGCGATGCGCCAGCAACCGGTTCAAGCCGTCGGGGCGAGCCATCGCGTCGACGAGCTTGGCATCAATGAGGTTCTCGATCGCCTTCCTTAGCGTTTCAGATTGAAGCGACATAGATCTCTCCTTGCGCCGTGGCGGCGCCGAAAGGCCTGGAACACGGCAAGACGACGCCGCGACCCAGGCGAACACCTGGAAGACCAGAAGGATCTAAACGCCACGAGGCGCATTGATCCCTTTCATGTGCCTACGGAGTTAGCTGACGGGCTGGGAGTTGAAAGTCTCCCTCGGCCGCTCGGACAAAACCCCTTTGGGGAGGTTTCGTCTTGGCGTCATGAACACCGATTCGCCCCTGAAGACCCGAATGGAAACAAACATTCAGACCTACGATGCAAGGAAAAAATTCCCCGCATTGGGTTCTCCGCGCCGCGTCATTGCTGGGCGGCTTAGGCGGTCAAGCGAGGGGAATTGTATGGAGACAGACTCCCATGTCAATACAATTCAACCCGGCTGCTGAAAAAAAGGGCAATATTTTTTCAGCGTGATTTTCGCGCGTTCGCCAGTTGTGCGGGTTCAATAATAGATGGAGAATCCAAGGCAAAAGAAGGAAACGGAGCGACCATGAAATGGATCAAGCGAATCGTCCTTGTGTGCGTGCTGCTTATTGTTGTTGCAATTGTGGCCATCTATCTGTCGTTGAACGCGATCGTGAGGTCGGCGGTGGAACGGCAGGCTACCGCGTCGCTCGGTGTGCCGACGTCGCTGGGATCGGCCCGGTTGTCTCTGGCGGGCGGGAACGTGCAACTCAACGATTTGCTCGTCAGCTCTCCGCCGAAGTTTTCCGCGCCGGATGCCTTCACCCTCGGCGGTATTGCGGTGACAGTGCATTACGGCCAGTTGACGGAGACGCCGATCCATATCCAACAGATCACGATCGACCGTCCGTTGCTGGTCATTGAGCAGGTGGGCGGAGCGCTGAATTTGAAGTCGCTCATGGACCAGATGCCGAAAACCCCGCAAACCAGCGGCGGCCAGGCGACCCAACCGATCAAGCTGGTCATCGACGAACTGGATTTAAGCAGCGCGCAGGTGACGTTCATGCCGGGGATTCCGGGACTGGCCGACACGATCCAGGTCTCGGTTCCATCGCTGACGCTGAAGAACATCGGCAACAGCGATGGGAGCCAGAACGGCGCGGCCATCAAGGATGTGGTGCTGCAAATTGCCACGGCCCTGGCGGCGAAGGGAGCGGACGGCGCGAAGTTGCCGCCGGAGGTGAAGATGCTGCTTTCCGGCCAGCTCAACGGTCTTTCCCAGCAGCTTGGCGCGGAATTCAACAAGCAGTTTCAGGGCGTCGCCGGATCTCTGGGCAAGCAGGTTCAGGGCAAGGTCGGCAACGTCATCAAGGCGAACGGGCAAAGCGCCCTTCAGCAACTGCTCGGGGGAAGCGACAAAAACAACGGGAAATGACGGGCGATGGCCGGGACGGATTTGCGGCGTTATCCCTTTACGGCTGAGTTTCCGCTTCGATTTACCAGGGACGCAACCGCGTCCTTGATACTTCGGCGCACTTCGTCTACTGAATTTCCACTGGTTGTGCAGCCAGGCAAGTCGGGGACGTAAGCAGAAACGCTACCGTCCTCGGACTTTTCGATCACATAGACGTATTTCATATTCTCCTCATTCCGGGTGGGCCTGATGCGGAATAGCACCCTGCGGCGGCGAGCCTTGCCTCAGACGCGCACCATCCCTTTGTCGCGATTGAGCGATCAGTGACGGGTGACACTGCCGACGGTAATGTGTCGCTTTGGCGCCCCACGTCAATCGGTCTCCAACACTTCCTGAAGTGTGTTGGCAAAAATCTCAGTCACGAGCGTTAGTTCCTGAAGAAGCTGGTGTTCCTTGACGACCGACTCGATAATGATGGGCATATCATAGCCGATATCGCCCACGATTTTCGCGAATGCCAATTCCGAAGCGGCAGATATCGCGACATGCTCGCTCTTCGTATTCACCTCGCTTATGTGTATCTGACGGATTCTTGTCTTCTGCTGCTGAATGATCAGGCAAGCCTCAGCCATCGTTCTATCAATTTGGCTCGCGTGACCAAGATCAAAACACAGTGACGAATCCTCGAACTCCCCAAATATCCGCGCCAATTCCTCGGCCGTTCGACCCAATGGCTTTCGCTTGTCCATGTTTTCAAAGCACAGCGCGGAACTGAGCGACTTCCATGCGCGCCGATCGAACATCGCATCCGGATGCATTATTAGCGGCCAACCTCGCTCTTTGATGGGGTGTAACTTACGCACCAAGTCCGGCTCGCTTTCCGCGGTGAATTTGGCGGGTACATGAAAGGCTATATATGAGTATTGCGTAAGCGGCAGATCATCTAAAGCATTCAAAAGCGGATCCAATTCGCCGAATCGCAGCGCCGAAAGCTCGACTGCATTAACGTGAAGCTTTGCGAGTACCTCGAGCGCATGACGAAAATCGCCCATCGCAACGGCACCGGTGGAAAATCCAATTTTGCGCATCAAAATACTCCGTACTTTCGCGTGAGTTCGGACAGCTTTGGTTCGTCATCCAAGAACAACCTCGTGACGCCGTCTTGAAACTGCTCGCTAATGTGCCGGACCTTATTGAAAACCGGATCTGACCGGCACTCTCGAGCCGTCAAGGATTCTAGTCGGGTTCTTACCTCGCCGTCGTTCATCATTGAAAGAAACTGGTCGTATGCGTCGAAGATCTTGAGGCTTGTTTCCGGTTTTGCAAATGAATTCGCTGCATCGGCAACAATTTCAAGCGGGGTCAGCTTTACGTAGGTGCGCAAGTGCCTTAACAAGGGCTCCAAATGCGCGGGCAAGTCAAAAAGATTCTCGTCGAGCCCGGCAGGCGGCCTCAAATGGCAGTTAAAGCATGTCAGAAGCCCGGCCGCAAAAATCAGCTTCCTTGATAGGCGCAACTTCGCGTTTTTCAGCGCCCATTTCTCGCCCTGGCGCTCTCGGTGTTTGGTCGCATAGTCGACGCACATCGTCCTCCAATATCGCACGATGTCATTCAAGAGAAATCGGGGCACCTTGTAATGCTGCCCGGAACGTGAAAGAAAGCTCAGGTCGTCGTCGAGGTAGCGGTTCAAAACAGACTTAATAACTCGGTCGTAGGCGTCGGAACTGCCCACCGCAAGTGACTCCAATATCAAAAGTATCCGGCGCGTTGTGTTTCGGTTTGTGTCTTCCTCTCCGCCGATTTGGTGGATCAGGTCGTGACTGAACGCGAGCCCGCCGAAGGTTGCCGTGGGACCCGGTCCTCGCAGCCGAGCCTGCAAGAAGCGATTAGCAATTTCCTGCGCCACCTTGAGATGGTTGGGATCTGCTTGGCCGTCAATCAAGAGCGTCCAGTCAACGTCGCTACCGAATGTCCACTCGCGGCGTGCGAGCGAACCAAATACGACAAGAGAAGTGTCACTTGGAATGAGGCGATGGTCGGCCAGAATGCTCTCAATACGATCTACTTCCGTGGCGGCCGCTGCTCGCGCGGCGGATATCGCGGGCCATTCCTTTCCCAATTTGCCCGACAACTCTTCTATGGCGCTGGTCGAAACGGTCATGGTTTTCAGTATTGTCGCCATTGGCCACAGAGGGGCAATGGACTAACTGCAACCCATCGAATTCCCGCAATTCAGGCATTTGTAACACGTCCCGCTGCGCACCGTGATGCTGCCGCAGACATCGCAGGCCGGGGCATCCGCCTGCAATTCGGAGCTTTGCCGGCTGAGCGGATCGGCAACGATGGCGAGGCGGAGATTGGCGCCGCCGGTCGCTTCGGCGGGCGGGGCTGGTTTTTCCGCTTTCATCTCCTGTTCGCTATACGCGAACGGACGAGCGGAATCGGGCTCAATTCGCGGGCCGTGGCCGTTGCCCCCTTCTTCAACCGGTGGCGTTTTGATGACCGGCTCGGCTTCGGCCTCGGCAGGCAGCGGCCGGGGCTCGCGCTTGGGGGCGTTGGCGGCGCGATAGCCGTGAACGAATTCCATCGCCAGCCAGCGGAAGATGTAATCGACCAAACTCTTGGCGAAGGGGATTTCGGGATTTCGGCTCATCCCGCTGGGCTCGAAGCGCACGTGCTCGAATTTTCGCACCAGCGATTCCACCGGCACGCCATATTGCAGGCTCACCGAAACCAGCGTGGCGATCGTGTCCATCAACCCGCCGATGGTGCTGCCTTCCTTGGCCATCCGGATGAAGATTTCGCCGGGCGAGCCGTCCACATACAGGCCGACGGTGATGTAGCCTTCGTGGCCGCCGACATCGAACTTGTGCGTGGTAGCGTTGCGGGTATCGGGGAGGCGGCGGCGGAGGGGGCGCTCGACGATTCGCTCCACGATTTTCTCGACGACGTGCGTGTGGGCGGGGGCAAGATTGTCGCTGCTGGTGGGCTTGGCGGAGAAAAGGGCGTTGGCGGCGAGGGCGACCTCGGCGGCGATTTCCTGCCGGGCGGCTTCGACGCCCTCCTCGTCATCCTCCTCCTCGGTTTCCTCGGCCTCCCGATCGCTCTTGACGTTGAGCGGCTGGGAAAGCTTGGAGCCGTCGCGATAGAGCGCGTTGGCTTTGAGGCCCAGCTTCCAACTCAGGTAATAGCTGCTTTTGATCTCCTCGAGGGTCGCCTCGTTGGGGAGGTTGATGGTCTTGGAGATCGCGCCGGTGATGAACGGCTGCGCGGCAGCCATCATGCGGATGTGCCCCTCGACCGCGATGAACCGCTGGCCGTGCGGGCCGCATCGGTTGGCGCAATCGAAGACGGGATAATGCTCCGGCTTCAAATGGGGAGCGCCCTCGACGGCGCCTCGGCCGCAGATTACATCGTTGGCGTCGGCGATTTGGCGCTTGGTGAAACCGAGATGTTGAAGCAGATTGAAATCCGGGGCCTGCCAGGTCGCCTCGGGGATGTTGAGGCGTTCGAGCGTCTTCTTGCCGATCGTCCGGGGGCTGAAGGCAAAGACGAGTTCAAATTGGGCGGGCAGGGATTCCTCGATGGCGTCGAGTTCCTCGGCGGTGAAGCCCATTTGCTTGAGGGATTGGTAATGCACGTGCGGGGCATCGTGCAAGGAGAGCGTGCCCATGACGTATTTGAGTATTTCGTGAATCTGCTCGGCGCTGTAACCGAGGTTGACGAGGGCGGGGCGCAGGGACTGGTTGGCGATCTTGAAGTATCCGCCGCCGGCGAGCTTTTTGAATTTGACCAGCGCAAAATCAGGCTCAACGCCGGTGGTGTCGCAATCCATGAGCAGGCCGATCGTGCCGGTGGGCGCGATCACCGTCGTCTGTGCGTTGCGATATCCAAAACGTTCGCCGAGGAGCAGGGCCCGATCCCAGCATTCCTGCGCGCTCTTGAGCAGATCGGTCGAAGCCAGTGGATGGTTCTCGGCGAATTGGGCGGCGTCGATGCCCACGGGTTTGATTTCGAGCGATTCATAATCGCCGATTCCGCGGCGTGCGGCGGGGTTGTTGGCGACGTCGTAGGCGGCCCGGCGATGATTGCGGATGACGCGCAACATCTCGTTCTTGTTTTCCTCGTAGCCGGGAAATGCGCCCAGTTCCCGGGACATCTCGGCGCTGGCGGCATAGCTCTCGCCGGTGAGGATGGCCGTCAGCGCGGCGCAGATGGCGCGGCCCGATGGACTGTCATACGGAATCCCCGCCTGCATCAGCATGGCGCCGAGATTGGCGTAACCAAGGCCGAGCGTTCGGAAGCGGTAGCTGAGCTTGGCGATTTCTTCCGATGGGAAGCTGGCCATGAGAACGCTGATTTCCAGCACGATCGTCCAAAGGCGGATGGCATGCTTGTAACCTTCGATATCGAAGCGGAGGGTTTCGGGATCGAAGAACGTCAGCACATTCAGCGACGCAAGATTGCAAGCCGTGTTGTCCAGGAACATGTATTCCGAGCAGTTGTGCATGGCCATGCCATTGGCGATGAAAGAACTGGTGACCGGCTCGGTGAGATCGAAAACCTGGCGGCGGCCCTGGGGGGTGAGGGATTGGACCCGGTCGAAGTTTCCGCGGTTTGCCGGGGCGAGTTCGCTGGCGGAGTTGAGCTGCTGGAGCTTTTTGCCCGGCAGGAGGCCGATGTGCTTGGCGAACAGGCGCAGGCTGCCCGGATCGATGTGCAGACGGTGACGTCTGGAGATTTCATCGGGGCTCGTCGCGGCAGATGGGTCGCCGGCGCCGCACGCGCCGGCGACCGTGTCGCGGGCGATGGTTCCACCGTCGCCCAAACCAAAGATCGCGCTCTGAATCCCAAACCCCAGCAGGACCAACTGCGCATCCTGCAAGAGGCTGAAGCTGTCGCTGGTCAATTCCAGATTTCCATTGTTGAACGTGGCATCGGCGGTGAACAGCCCGCGGAGCAAATGCTTCTGGGCGGCCAGCCCGGCGGTGAAAACGTCGTCGCTGAATCGCCGCTCGGAAGATTCGTAGCTCACATACGCCCTGATGCGGCGGAGGAGGCGGCGGTTGGTGAGGGCGGCGGTGGCGGTCCCGCCGGCGGTCTCGTCGTCGCTGACCATGAGCTGATTGACGTAGTCATCGTCGTATAGGCGTTGCGACCAGGTCTCGGCGACGTAGCGGGCGAAGGGCTCGACCAACTCGCCCCCGCCGAGGCACGCTTCCAGGCGAATTGCGTCATGCGTGGCGTTGGTGGAGGAGAAGAACAACCCGAGCAATTGGAAGAAGCGAGCATCCTGCGGCTCGCCGATTTCCTGAACTGTCGCCGGCTCGCTGGGGAATTTGACCTCGTCGTCGTTCGTCAAATCCTTGGCCTGCACCCAGCCGCGGATACGCGTCCAAACCTGGTGGTCGGCGGTGAGCTTCAGGCGGTAGCCGCCGAGGGTGCGGAGTTCGTAAACATCCTTGGTGCCCGTGGGCAGCGCGCCTTCGGTGGAATGGATTTCGTGGCCATTGAGGCAGGTGACGACCCTGCTGGGCAGATGGATCATCTGATCGATCCGCCGCCAGATGCCGCCGGGGGTGAGGACGCGCGTTTCGCCGGTGACGCAGGGATTGGAAGCCTTGATCTTCCCGCTGTTGGGGCAGGTGTGCCACTGATTGATCGTGTCGTCGTATTGCACGCCGGGGTCGGCGCAGCGCCAAGCCGCGAAGGCAATCTGGTCCCACAGATCGCGGGCGCGCAGCGATTTGGCGACTTTGCCGGTGGTTCGCCAGGTGAGGTCCCACTTGGCATCGTCCTCAAGCGCCTTGAAGAAACGGTTGGGAATACGGACGGAATTGTTGGAATTCTGCCCGCTGACGGTCATGTACGCTTCGCCGTTGAAATCGTAATCGAGCTTGAGCCCCAGACGCTTCGCCTGCTCCATCAGCTCCTTGGGCAGGCGCTTGATCCCCTCGGCCATGGCGGCGACCTTCAATTCCTCGCGCACTTTCCAATTGACGAACTGCTCGATGTCCGGGTGATCGAGATTGAGGCAAACCATCTTGGCGGCGCGGCGGGTGGTTCCGCCGGATTTGATCGCGCCGGCGGCGCGGTCGCCGATTTTCAGGAAGCTCATCAATCCCGATGATTTTCCACCGCCGGAGAGCGGCTCATTTTCGCCGCGGAGCTGCGAGAAATTTGAACCCGTGCCGCTGCCGTACTTGAACAGCCGGGCCTCGCGCGTCCAGAGTTCCATGATCCCGCCGGGATTCACCAGATCGTCGTTGACGGATTGGATGAAGCAGGCGTGGGGCTGGGGATGGCTGTAGGCGTCCTTGCTCTTGAGCAAGTCGCCGCTCTTGGGATCGCAATAATAATGTCCCTGGGCCGGGCCGGTGATTCCATAAGCCCAGTTCAATCCGGTGTTGAACCATTGCGGGCTGTTGGGGGCGCACATCTGATGCAGGAGCATGTAGCACAACTCGTCGTAGAACGCCTGGGCGTCCTCGGCGGAGTCGAAATAGCCGTGTTTTTCAGCCCAATATCGCCAGCAGCCGGCCAGGCGATGGATCACTTCGCTGGCCGAGCGTTCCGGCCCGGTGACGACGTTGCCGTTGGCGTCGCGGAGGAGATTGCCGGCTTCATCGCGCTGCGGCACTCCCGCCTTGCGGAAGTATTTGCTGACCATGATGTCGGTCGCCAACTGCGACCAGTTGCACGGAATCTCAGCATCGTTCATCTCGAAAACAACGCTGCCGTCCGGATTGGAAATCCGGCTGGTGCGCTTCTCGTACTCAACGGTCTCGAGCGCGTTCTGAGCGGGCTTGGTGAAACGACGATTGATTTTCATGTCACAGATCCTTCTCTGAAATGCAAATCCTTTTTTTCACCGCGGAGGGCGCAGAGAACGCAGAGATGAAATCTTACGCTGGCTTTCATTCATCTCTTGATCCTCCGCGTGCTCTGCGCCGTCCGCGGTGAAAAATACTGATAGACTTAATCCACCTTCGGCAGCGTCAATCCTTTTTGGTTCTGATATTTCCCGGCCTTGTCGGCGTAGCTCTTGGAACAAATCCGCTCGCCTTTGAGAAAAATGAGCTGGGCAATCCCCTCGTTGGCGTAAATCCTGGCCGGCAGGGGGGTGGTGTTGCTGATTTCCAGGGTGATGCGGCCGCGCCATTCCGGCTCGATCGGCGTCACGTTCACGATGATCCCGCAGCGAGCGTACGTGCTTTTTCCGAGGCAGATGGCCAGGTATTCGCGCGGCATGGAAACGACTTCAACGGTTTCGCATAGCGCAAAGCTGTTGGGCGGGATCAGCACGTATTCCTGGCGGGTCTCATCGGTGTCGATGGTGACGAAGCTGCGCTCGGAGAACTTTTTCGGATCGACGATTTCCGAGTTGACATTGGTGAAGATTTTGAAGACCGAACCGACCCGCAGATCGTAGCCATAGCTGGAGACGCCATAGCTGATTTTTCCTGGGCGTTTGACGTTGTCCTCGAAGGGCTCGATGCCGATCAGCTCGCGGATTTGGCTGTCGCAGAGGATGCCCATAAGTTGCCTCCGAACACGATCCTTACATTTCGATGGCGCGACGAAGACCCATCAACATGCCCAAGGCGATGCTGGTTTGCCGTCGGAAATTTATTCTCAACCCTACCCGAAAGACCTCGACTCGAAGGGCCAAATAGTCCCAAAGGACCGCTCAACGGGATTCCGGCAATATACACTACATCTGGTATTCGTCAAAGGAAACTTTACTAAATGTTGGGTACCCGAACGCAAATCCGCTGCTAACAAATGGATCGACCGGCGCTTAGGGTAGCGAAGATTTTTTCTGGGAAGAATAGGCAGGGTGTTGACTCCAGGTTATCCACCGGGGAGGGGGCTTGGCGGTGGAAAACTTTAGAGCGTGTTGCATCCGCCCGTAGCGTCCGCGCCGCCTGGCGGCGGCCCTGCGGGCCGCGTTCCAAGGGGTCGTCTGCGGCGTCATCGCTCCTCAACGGGTCGAATTTAACCCGCTCCGTCGCGTTCTCGCCCGGTCCAAATCTTTGGAAGAGGCCGCTCGCGTTCTCGGCATGGACCCTGCCACGCTCTGGCGCCGACGTAAGAAATACGGCATTTGACCGCAAATATAAAATTGAGCGGATGACTACGGCGTTTAATGGGCGATACAGGGCTCGAACCTGCGACCCCCAGCGCGTCATGCGAAAAATGTCGCAACGCAAAATATGCGGGATCCGACCCGCCCTTATTAGCCACAATAACCCAGTCGTGCCGGCGTTATATGAGGAGGTTCTTGATCCGATGTATATCACATGCGGCCTGCGCCGCCACGATATATACCGTGTTGCCAGGTCTGGTAAGCTTCCGGAGCGGCGTGAGAAGGATAGTGCTGATTTGCGGGCTTTTGCTGCTGGCGTCGCCCGTGGCGTTTTCAGATCCATCGGCCACGCCGGGGGCCGCCGACGTGTTCCAGGTTCCCGGATTCGCATGGCCGCGTAACAGGATCGATCAGTTCGTGGCTGCCAAGTGGCGCCGGTTGGGGATCACGCCGGCCGCCGGATGTTCCGACGCGGTGTTTCTCCGGCGCGCGTATCTCGGGGTCATCGGCACGCAGCCAACGGCGATCGAGGCCCGTGAGTTTCTTCTGGATGTCGATCCGGAGAAGCGACGGAAGCTCATCGATCGTCTGCTGGATCGCCCCGAGTTCGTCGATTACTGGACGATGAAGTGGGGGGACGTTCTGCGGGTCAAGGCCGAGTTTCCCATCATCCTCTGGCCCAATGCGGCCCAGACATACACTCACTGGATTCGCGAATCCGTCCGGGACAACAAACCGCTCGATCAGTTCGCGCGTGAACTGCTGACCGCCAGCGGCAGCAATTTCCGCTCGCCGCCGTCCAACTTCTATCGCGCGGTGCAGAGCAAGACTCCCCGGGGAATTGCCCAGGCGGTGGCGCTGACATTCATGGCAGCGCGGGCGGACAAATGGCCTGAGCAGCGGCTTGACGGGATGGCGGAATTCTTCTCGCAGGTCGGCTACAAATCGACGGGGGAGTGGAAAGAGGAGATCGTCTTTTTCGATCAAGCCAGGGCTGCCACGCGCCCGTCGCACGCGGTGTTTCCCGACGGCACGGCGGTGGACGTGCCCAGCGACCGCGATCCGCGCGAGATGTTTGCCGATTGGCTTTTGTCGCCGGGCAATGAATGGTTCGCGCGGGCGATGGCCAATCGCGCATGGTTCTGGCTGATGGGGCGGGGGATCGTTCAGGAGCCGGACGACATCCGCCCCGACAATCCCCCGAGCAATCCCGAACTGCTGGCCTATCTGCAAAAGGAACTGGTCGCAAACCACTACGACATCAAGCGCCTGTTCCGCCTGATCCTGAACTCGGAGACGTATCAATTGTCCTGTATTCGCGCCGATAACAAGCCCGGCGGCGAAGCGCAATTCGCCAGCTATCCGATCCATCGGCTCGGGGCCGAGACGTTCATAGACGCGGTGTGCCAGATCACGGGCAGCAGCGAGGAATATTCCACCGAGACCCCCGAGCCGTTCACGTTTATTCCCACGGGCACGCGCGCGATCGCGCTGCCCGACGGAAGCATCAGCAGCGCTTTCCTGGACATGTTCGGCCGACCTCCGCGCGACACCGGCATGGAAAACGAGCGCAACAACCTCGCCACGCCCGATCAGCGTCTGCACCTGCTCAATTCCAATCACATTCGCCGAAAACTGGAACAAAGTAAGTGGCTTCAATCCGTGCCGATGGACAAAGGCCTTTCGCCGGCGGCCATCACAGAAGTTTATCTGACGATTCTCTCTCGCTTTCCCAGCGAGGACGAGATTCAGACCGCGATGAAGTATTCAAAGTCCGGCGTCGTCCACGGCCGCGAGCCGCTGGTGGATCTGGCCTGGGCGCTGGTGAACAGCGCCGAGTTCGCCTACCAGCATTGAATCCGGAGGAAGGGCCTGGTGAAGCGATGAACGGCACGCTCGGTTTTGGCGGCGCCATTTCAAGACGCGAGATGATGCGCCTGGGCCTGATTGGCGCAACCGGCGTGCTGCTGGGCAATCGCCTTGGCTGGGCCATGGCGCCGGCGACGCAACCCTCGGCCATTGCGGCCAAAGCCCGGGCCAAATCTGTCATCGAGGTCTGGCTGTCGGGCGGACCGTCCCATCTGGACACGTTCGATCCCAAGCCCGACGCCGGCCGCGATTATTGCGGGCCGTTCGATAAGCCCATTCAGACTAACGTCAACGGCATCCGCATCTGCCAGTGGCTTCCGCTGCTGGCCAAACAGGCCGACAAGTATTCGCTCATCCGCTCGATGACGCACGGCAACAACGGGCACGAAACGGCGGCCTACTGGGTGCAAACCGGGCGCGAACCAGGCAATGGGCAGGTCTATCCGGGCGTGGGCGCGGTGGTCTCGCTTTTCAAGGGATACGCCGCGGGTTACCACGGTCTGATTCCGCCCTACATCGTGCTAACCACGCCCCAGGGCCGATTTTCCGAAGCCGGGTTCTTGGGATCGAAGTACAGCCCATTCGTTACCGGCGGCGACCCCGCGCAGCCGCGCTTTGCCGTCGAGGGCGTTGTCGCCCAGGGGATCACCGATCAGCGCCAGCAGGCCCGCCGCGATCTGCTGCACGAACTGGATGCCTTGGACAATACCTTGCCCGATGACCCCCAGCTCGCCCCCTGGCGCAATTCGGAAACACAGGCCTACGACCTCATCCTCGGCGACGGCGGCAAAGTGTTCGATCTCTCCCAGGAAAAGGACAACCTTCGCGCGTCCTACGGCAGAAGCGCCTTCGGCCAGTCGTGCCTGGCAGCTCGCCGGCTGGTGGAACGCGGCGTGCCTTACATCACCATCAACAACGACGGATGGGATACCCACAAGCAGAATTTCGAGACCCTGCGCCGCAAGCTCCCCGAGTTGGACAAGGCCCTGTCAACGCTGCTGAGCGATCTGTCCGACCGCGGGCTCCTCGGACGCACCATCATCTGGTGCGGCGGGGAATTCGGCCGGACTCCCAAAATACAGTGGGAAGCGCCCTGGAACGGCGGACGCGGGCATTGGGGCAAGTGCTTCTCCATGCTCGTCGCCGGTGGCGGATTCAAGGGCGGACAAGTCGTCGGCGAGTCGGATGCCAAGGGCGAAGAAGTCAAAGGCCGCCCCGTCTATCCCTGCGACCTGATCGCCAGCATGTACGAATTGCTGGGCATTGACACCGATGCCCGCCTGCCCCATCCCCAGGGTCTGCCCGTCTTCGTCACGCCGCGAGCCGACGAGGGTGTGAAAACCGGCGGCCGGTTGAAGGAGATCATGCCGTGACCCACGCGCTTGTCCGATTCTGGGGAGGAATGGTGATGGGGCTGCTGCTGCTGGCGCCGGTCTCGACGCTGTGGGGACAGCAGGCCTCGCGCGGCCCTCGGGTCGGTTACGTCTATCCTGCCGGCGCGCGCCGCGGGTCCACCACCCAGGCCGTCGTGGGCGGCCAATATCTCGACGGCGTTTCGCAAGCGTATGTCTCTGGAAGCGGAATCCAGGTTACGGTCAAGGAGCACATCAAGCTGCTGTCGGGGCAACAACTCGCGGCGTTGCGCGATACCGCCAAAGAGCTGATCGACCGCCGCGCCGCCGCCTTCGCCTGGCCAAGGATGTCCTTGGCGTCGCGGCCTTCGACGCGGCCGATCTTCACCCAGGATGATGCCAACTTACTGCGGGAGATTCGGGAGAAGCTGGCGACGGCCGTGATCCGTCCCGCCGCTCCGGCGATCTCCGAGATCGTCCTGCTTGAATTCACCGTCGCCAATGACGCGGCGATAGGCCGCCGCGAACTCCGGCTGCAAACAGCCGGCGGATTGACCAACCCGTTGGCTTTTTACGTTGGTGAGCTTCCCGAAGTCTGCGAAAATCCCGCCAAACCGCGCGCCCAGGCCACCGTCAGCGTTGCCGGTCAACAAATGACCGTGAAACTGCCGGTGACGATCAACGGCCAAATCCTGCCCGGCGGTGTGAATCGCTATCAGTTCTACGCGCGCAAACGCCAAAGCCTCGTCGCCGCTGCCTGCGCACGCGGACTGACGCCTTATCTGGCCGATGCCGTGCCCGGCTGGTTTCAGGCGACGCTGACCCTTTACGATGCCAAGGGCAATGAGCTGGCATACGACGACGACTCGCGCGTCGATCACGACCCGCTGCTGCATTATGTCATCCCCTCCGACGGCTGGTATGTCATCGAGATCAAGGATGCCCTGTATCGCGGCCGCGAGGATTTTGTCTATCGACTGGCGCTGGGCGAACTCCCGTATGTCACCAGCGTGTTTCCGCTCGGCGGCCCCGCCCAGGCGCAGACGGCAGTCCATCTGGCCGGCTGGAATCTACCGGTGGACACGCTGAGCGAGGATTTCAGAGATGCCGTCCCCGGCATCCATACGCTGGCGCTACCCGAGTGGGACGGGTTGATTCCCCAACGTCTGCTGTTTGCCGTTGACGATCTGCCCGAGTGCCCGGAGCAGAAGCCGAACAACGATCAGGCTACCGCGCAGGCCGTGAATCTTCCGATCATCATCAACGGCCACATCGACGCGCCGGGCGATTGCGAGGTGTTTCGATTCGAGGGTAAGGCGGGCGAGCAAATCGTTGCCGAGGTGACGGCTCGCCGCCTGGGCTCACCGCTGGATTCAGTGCTCGCGCTGACCGATGGGTCGGGCAAACAACTGGCGTACAATGACGATTACGACGACAAGGCTGCGGGCCTCGTGACCCATCAGGCCGACTCGTATCTGACCGCCACGTTGCCCAGCGACGGCCCATGGTTCATTCACCTGCGGGACGTGCAGAGGCAGGGCGGCCCGGAATACGCGTATCGCCTGCGGATCGGTCATCCGCGCCCGGATTACCAGTTGCTGCTGGACCCTTCGAGCATCAGCGTTCGGGCCGGCGACAGCGCCGTAATCACGGTCCACGCGATCCGGCGCGACGGGTTCTCCGGCCCCATTCACCTGACCATGACGGGCGACAGCCAGGGATTCAGACTCATCGGCGCCAACATCCCCGCCAAACAGGACAAGGCACAGTTCAAGCTCCTCGCGCCGGCGTGGTACACCGATCAGGCCGTGCGCCTGCACTTGGAAGGACATGCCAACATTGACGGGCAGAAGGCAATCCGCCCGGTCGTGCCGGCCGACGACATGATGCAGGCCTTCGCCTATCAGCACCTTGTCCCTGCGGAGGAGTTGCTGGCCGTGGTCCTCGCTCCTCGCGTTAGGCCCGACCCGATTGCCTTCGGAAACCTGAGACTCGCCACCACCCTCACCGCAAAATTCGTTGCCGATCAACTGGGTCTGCCCGGCGACAGGTCCGACAAGTTCGTCAGCGCCTACGTCAACCAGCGTCTGGTCAGCTTCGAGCAATTGCGCGCATCCGTCGGCGGCGGTTTCGACAAGCTCACCGCAGGCGGCAACACGCGAGAGGCTGCGGCGTTGATCGCCGATACATCGCGGGCCATGCGAGGAGTTCTCGAGGCCAACCTCAGCCCGCAGCAGGTGTCCAAGGCCGTCGAACTGCTCGGACCGCTGTTCGGTGTGCTGGAGCGCAATGCCGCCGGCCTGCTGCAACTGGACGTGCCCCAGGCGAAGGTTTGGCAGGCGATGCCCATTCTTTCGCGCTTTGTCCACGCCGCCAAGGTTCAAGTGTACGACCCCGTCTTCACCGGCGTCCTTTCCCGCCAAGACGGCGTGATGAAAATTCATGAGCTGCGGCTGGCCGCTGCCAAGGATCTCGCTCCCATCGTCGGCGCCGACGCGGCGAACAAATGGGCCGAGCAACCGGCGATGGGCCTGCTGGCGCCTGCGCCTCGCAAAAATGCGCCGACGACCGCGCCGGTCAGTCCCCAGGAAAGAACATCCACCGCAAAGTAGTTCCAGATGAATTATTGCAAGACATTCCGCCTGAGATCGGACAAATCCCCGGAATGTCAACGCGGGCGATGATTCCTCGAACCGCATCGTCGCCTATTCAGCTCTTTTGCACCGCTCTAACGGCCTCCACAACGTTCGGCAGATAGGTGTAGGTTGGACCGCCCTGCATCATAATGGCCACGCCGGCGTCTTGCCGACGCGGGCATAAAAGTCGTAAATGTCGAAGAGGGCACGTCGGCATGGAAACGCGCGGGTCTGCCCGTTGTTCGAGCCGCCAGCGGATCGGGGCGTCTCCCGCCCGTGTTCCGCGTGGGCGCCATTGCGCTGACGGTGACTATGCTTATTCTCGGCTTCACCATTCATCCTGTGTTTCTCGGGGCGGCCGGGGCCGTTTGGTTCACACTTTTGATTCTCAACGGCGGCTGCCCATTGGGCTCCTGTGCAATCGACCCGCGCCGCGGGTCCGCGTCGGAATCGTCAGAGCGAAACCCGAGCTAAACATGTCATGTCTGGTACAATCCGGAACGACATGCGGCGGCGGCCAAATGGGAAATCCCGGCTAAATCATGGAGGTAATCGAAATGAGAAAGGGCAGCTCCTTTGCAGCATTGATCTTCATCGTAATTCTTGGCATCGGCGGAGGATTGGCAATTGCCATGTATAAAGTCACAGCTGACACCGAAAGCGCATGGATTGGAGTCATTGCCTTTCTTGTCGCCCTGGTTGTTTCTCTCGCAATCAAGGTTGCGGATCAGTGGGAAAGGGTGGTGATATTGCGGTTAGGCAAATTCCGCTCCCTAGAGGGACCGGGACTGTTTTTCATTATCCCGGTCATCGACGTGACGGCTTACTGGATTGATACCCGCGTGATCACCGCTTCTTTCAAGGCAGAGAAGACTCTTACCAAGGATACGGTGCCGGTGGATGTGGATGCAGTGCTGTTCTGGAAGGTTTTGGACCCGAAGAAGGCAGCCCTGGATGTGGCCGACTATCAAAGTGCCATAAGTTGGGCTTCCCAAACGGCCCTGCGGGATGTCATCGGCAAGACCATGCTTTCGGACATGCTGGAAGGCAGGGAGAAGATTGGCAGCGAGCTGCAGAAGATCATTGACGAGCGCACCGAGCCATGGGGCATTAATGTTATTTCGGTGGAGATCAAGGATGTTCTTATTCCTCCGGCCTTGGAGGATGCGATGTCGATGCAGGCCCAAGCTGAAAGAGAACGTCAGGCCCGGGTGATTCTGGGAGATTCCGAGCGACAAGTGGCGGAGAAGTTTGGAGAAGCGGCCAAGACCTATACCAACGATCCTGTCGCTCTACACTTGAGGGCCATGAACATGCTTTATGAGGGTTTGAAGGAGAACGCCACGATCGTCATTGTACCCAGCACGGTCGTGGAAACCATGCAACTAGGGGGTATTGCCGGGGTGACGGCCCTGACCATGGGGCTGGGCCAGGAGCGCGCCAGCAAAGAGAAGGAAAGCAAACTCAGAAAACAAGAGTGACTTCATCTGCCGATGCCGCAAAGCCCCATTCCGCGAATGTTCGATAGACATTATCCTTTGTAGCATGGATCGAGCAGCCTCGGACGTTTCTACGCTCTCCACGGGCCATATCGCGCCATGGATCAAGATTGTCTACACTCTGTACGTCTGCGTTCTCGTGCCGATCTATCTGCTGCACTATCCCCCGAGCAATTTCCTCTGGTTTTCTGATATTGCGCTGCTGACGACGGTCGTCGCGCTCTGGCTGGAAAGCTCGCTATTGGCAAGCATGATGGCGCTGGCGATCCTTTTGCCGGAATTGGTGTGGAACATCAATTTCTTCCTCCGCCTGATCTTCGGAATCGAAGGGATCGGGCTGAGCACCTATATGTTTGATCCGCACATTCCGTTGTACGTGCGAGCCCTTTCCCTGTTCCATGTCGTGCTTCCGGTGCTTCTCGTCTGGATGGTTTACCGGTTGGGTTATGATCGTCGAGCCTTGATAGCGCAAACTTTGATGGCGGTGGTTGTTCTGCCAGTCACGTACGCCGTAACTGATCCGGCTGACAACATCAACTGGGTTTTTGGTCCCGGAAACAAACCGCAACACTATTTGCCGCCGCTGCTCTACCTGGCGCTGTTGATGATCTTTTTCCCACTGGTGATTTACCTGCCGGCGCGCTGGATTCTGTCCAGGCTTTTCAAAAGCGCCGCGAAAAGGTGATCAATAAACAGCTATTTGTCGGCAACGAGCGAGGCGGCCAGACCGCCGCGATCCTCAGCAGCCTGACCAGCACATGCCGCCACGCGACATTTACGCCATGCCCTCCAGGCAGTCGCGATCGTCCTTTCACGGCCCGGCGCCCTTGCGCGATTTGGGGTGCTTGGGAATGAGCGGCTCGAATTGCTCCACCGGTTCATTCGCGATCAGACGCGCCATGACCTCGCTTCCTTGCGTGGTCAAGAACCCATGATCGCCCGGCCCACACTTGAATGAAAGACGGTTTTCGGCCGGCTCCTAAGCGAAAAGACATGTTATGCGTTGCACCGCGGCTGGGCCCAGTCAATCATTTCCCTTTTACCGTCGTAACCATCACCTTCCCATCCTGATTTTCCGGCGATTCGACGAACTGCGGGTTGGCCTGCGAAATCCGGCTGGGATCAATGGCGCGGCGTCCGCTGCCGATCAGGAATTCGCGGATCGTTTCGATTCGCGCCCTGGCGATCGCCAACGTGGCCGCGCGAGTCCGGCGCATCGCCTGGCGGTCCGCGCCGGGCCGCAGAAGGTCGTAAGCGTAATCCATCGCATTTTCGGTGTAAGCAAGCTGACGGTTGATCGTCCGCAGCCGCTCGATTGCGCGGGCGGCGTCATCGGTATCGGTCGAGGCCAGAAGCGCCCGAACCTGGCTCGTGGCATCCAACCTCGCCGCAAGGAGGGCATCACGTCGTCGCGCCAACGCATCGGCCAGAACCACCGCGTTCTCCACGCCGGGGTTGACGCGCCGACCTGCCAACCAGACATCGTCCCGCCCCGCATCGGACCGCAACGTCACGCGGAGGGAATCCTTTTTTTGAAGCCGGACCGCCAGCGCCTCAAGCTGCGCGATCTGATCAGGCCCCAGGTCGGAATATGCCGCCGGGAAGGAGACTTTGATCGGCGGCTCCGCATCGCTTTGCTTTCCGCCCAGCAACGATCCGGCCAGTTTCAGCGGCGCGGACGCCACCGCTGTCGTAATAATCTCCGCAAGCGCTCCCACGCCGGCGCCGACAACGGAGGCCGTGTTAAGCTGTCCCCGCTCGACGGAAACATTCAATGGAATTGTGATTGATCCATCCTGATCCTGAAGGGCCGCGATCACGACGTCGAGCGGAGCGGGTAGCCGCAGCGTGTGAGATATGAATCCGTTGGGCGGCTCCGACAGCGACAGGTCGGTCAGGACCAGCCGGGTGCTGGTGTCAACCGTCCCATCGCCCGGGAATCGCAGGTCCACATCTCCGTCAAATGTACCGCCGCCGACGGTGATCTTTTCTTCATGAGCCAGGCCGCGAACGCCGAGCAACTCGAATCCGCTGAGCGAAAGCTTTGTCCATCCTTTGAGGTTGGGACAGAGGGAAACAACACCGCTGCCCGCAATCTGCGAGAAGAGTTCGCGACTGGCATCCTCGCTCGGTTCGCGCCCCGGAAGCGGAACCTTGTCAGCCGACGCCAGAAGATTGAATCGAACGGGCTTGTCGTCCAGCTTGGGCTGGCTCGACAGATTCTGCACCTCAACATCGAGTCCATTGATCGGGATGATGGCCGGTGGATCGCAGGTCTGATCCTCGACTCTGCAATCGATGCCACTGACCAATAGTCGATCGATCTTGATGGCGCCGGACGGCGGCGGGTCGACCGCAATCGCCGGCGACGATTGCGCGGTCGCTTGCGCAGTCGGGGCCGTCGACGGCCGGGTGGTCGGTGTTTTCACAACCAGGCCCAGAACATGAAGCCCGTCATGCTTTCTCTCGGCGCGTGCCGTCAGATTGTCTATTTCCAACTCCTTGAATTCCACGCCGCTCAAGTTGGGCGACAGCACGATTCCATCCGAATGGATTTCGCCGACGCCCGCCAAAACCGGACCTCCGGGTTGGTCGCGAAAGGCGGTTTTCGTCAGGCTGAAATCGAGTTTTCCCCCATGACTGAAATCAAAGTCGCTTGGCAGATGGGTCTGCAATTTGAGCGTGGCCAGCAGCGAAGCCTGGAACTGCCCGTTTGTCATCCCTCGGCCGTCGATCTTGGCAGCGAGTTGGGGCGCGACGGCAGTAAGCCCCGCGCCGTGAATTCCCGAAACGGTCAGGTCCACCCCGAATGCTTTCTGCCGTGAAAACGGCGTCGCCTTAACATCGACCGCAAATTGATCGGCCACCGGATCGATTCCGCCCGTTATCTGAATCTCCGTTGGAGGATTGGACTCGGGATCGCGACCCAGCAACGCGATCGATTTGATGTTTCGAATCTCCAGGTTAGACACGACCAGGGGCGTCGCTCCGGGATTTGTTTCATCCAACACCGTGATCTTTCGCGTGATCAGGTCCAGTTTCTGGAGCTTGACCAGCGGAGATTTACCACGGTTCGCGGCAATTTGGCGCAGAATGTCCTTGTCGCTCGGCTGGGATGCCGCCGTCACCGGGGCGGGAACCGATGGCGGCGGCGCGGGCGATTGCTCCGTCGTCGCCGTCGCCGATCGCGGCTCGGCAACCAACTCCAAGCCCAACAAATCCATTCCCGTCGCGGTTTTTCGAACGTTTGTTTCCAATCCGTCGAGCGTTACATCGTCGAGAGAAACCACTTTGGCTGCCGGATCGAGCCGGGGCGCTTCGAGGTGAAACGAATCGAATTGCAGCAAAGGGACATCCCCGGAATCGCGATAGCTGAAGTCGTGCACTCCCAACTCGATCGCCTCGCCGCCGAGCCGGTTTTGCGATACGTCCCCGGCGACAGCCAGATGGAGCGAGCCATCCTGAAGCGTCGAACGCACTTTCCGGGGCAGATACGCCGCCATCGGACCGGCGCGAAGACCTTTCACATCGAATGTCAATCGTACATTTTGCCCGGTCGGCGATATCGCCAGCGTTCCGACCACGGTTAACGCGTCGAGACAACGATCGACGCTTGCAATGGCATGGAAAGCGCCGGGATGCGGATGATCGCTGAATTCAAAATCCGAAAGTTCGGTCTGGGCATGGATCGTGGTTTGGACATTCGGTTGGACGGCCCTGTCGATCCAATCGATCCCGACATCCGAAACCGTCAGCGATTTGACCGCCGCGGAAAACGCCGCGGGCGGCGCGGCGGAAGGGCGATCCGCGGGTGGATCGGCGACCGGCGCCGTCGCTTGCGCCGGCGGTTTGGCGATGAAGTGAAGCCCGGCCGTTTCAACGCCGCCGTCGAACCGGCGAACCACTCGCGCATGGGGCGATTCCACGTTGATGGAATCCAGCGTGATCTTGCCCGGCCCGGCGCTCAATCCGTCAACGTGAATGCCCGCGACCGAAGCCAGCGATTGATCCGCATCATTGTATTTCAAATTGTCCAGCGCCAGTGAAAGGCGCGGCCGATCGCCGGTCTGATCCAGCTTCACTTTTCCATGGACCGCCACAGACCCATCCGTCAAAGTCGGTTCTATTCCCAGAGGCTTCAAATAGGCCGCCGCCGCATCACGGCGCAGGCCTTCGCCGCGAATATTGAAATCACAGTTTGTTTGATCCGGGGCAGGCGTAACGATTCCTTCAAAAGAGAGCCTGGACGCGAGATTCGGCGCAACCAGCCACGCCCGAATCTTTCCCGGTTTCGGCGCAGCGCCCGTTGGCTTCAAATGAATCGACAAATCATCGACCGTGATGCCCGCATCCGAAATGGATAGCGCCGCCGGCGGATTCACGGTGTCATCCGTCAGGCTGACATGGACGTCCTTCCACGCAAAATGGCCGATCTCGAAATTCTCGAACACCGACGGAGTTTGCTCGGCAACTTCGTTTGCCGCCGGATGGGCCTGGACCGTCGAGACCGCCGCACTGCCGGAAGCCGGCTTGGTCTTAAACGCAAACACGTGCAGATTGCCTTCCGCATCTCGATGCGCCGCGAAACTCGGCCCGGAAATATCGATCGCATCCACGCGCAGCGTCCGCGTATGCGGATCGACGCCCATTCCCTTGATTCGCGCCTGTTTGAAGGCGAACAATTCGGAGCCATCGGCAAGCCGAACATCAGCCAGGCGCGCGTTCGCGGTAACGGCTCCGTCGTCGCCCAGAGCCATCTCTCCATCGGCGGAGGCCGAGAAACTCCCATCCTTCCATTCCGATGCAAGTCGCGCGGCATTCAAATACGGATCGGCCGCCGACGGCGCAATGCCATCGGCCGCGACGGTCAGGTTGAACGATTTGGTCGCGGCGAACGGCGTGGCGTGTCCGGCAATATGAATCTCGCGCACGATCCCCGGCGCCGTGAGCGTCGCCGAGAAATTCGCCGGCGAATCCGGATGGCCCGAATCCAGCTTGTCCAACTCGATGTCCCGCGAATCGAGGGCCAGCGTCGCGGGCGGCGACACCGATTGATCCAGAAATCCCACATGCATGCCGGTCAGCGTGAATTGGTCCAGACTCCATCGAAACCCCGAGGTCGCCGCGGGCGAGGTTGGCGAGGCGATCGGTTCGCGCGAATCCTTCGGCCCAGCCGCGCTTGCCGCCGCCTTCACAATCTCGACGCCGGCAATCGCCAACGAACCATCCGCATTTCGCCCCGCATCGCACCGTATCCCTTTGATGGCGAGCCTTCCAAGTTTAACGAGGCCCGGGTTCAACGAGTCGACGCCCAATTCCAGTTCATCGAGCGCCGCGGCCTCCTTCCCGTCGCTGGTCAGCCGCGCGTTGTCAAACGTCAGATTCGCCTTGATCCCGTCGCCCGGATTCGCGCCAACGGAAGCGGTCAGTTGGCCCGTCGCCATGGCGGAAATATCGTCCGCGACCGCCCGCAGCCCAATCGCGGAAAGATATCCCTGGGCCGGCTTCAAATGCAGCCCCCGCATCAGAACGTGAAGATTCGCCGTCAATTGTTTCGCATCCCCGTTAGCTCTTCCTTCGATCAGAAGCGAATCGAGCATCGGATCCGAGGAAAAATCCAGCTCGAAACGCGTCGGCTCTTTCGGTGTGCCCAGATTCGACAATCGAAAATCCAGGGCCAGCCCGGCATCGATCGGTGGATTGACGCACAGATCGCGCACCCGCGCACGGACATGCTCCAGCCGCAGGGCGTCGATCCGCAGCGGCGGCTCCAGATCCAGCGGCGCAGAGGCATTGGCGGTTGACGGCGCCTTCGGTGGCGGCGCGGAAGATCCGCTCGACGCGAAGCGATCCAACAGGGGAATATGGCCATCCGCTTCACGCTCGAACGTCGCATCCACCCCATCCGCGGCCGCACGATAAACCACCAGCCGTCCCCGAAACAGCGCCAGGACCGAAATATTGCCCTGAAGATAATCCGCCCGCAGAACGGGATCGCCCCCCTCTCGCGGAAAAAGCTGAAAACCCCACATCGCGGCATTCCCGCCCGTGAGGCTCAAGTCGAGGCGATCGTAATGGCATTGGAGCTTGTACGTTCGCGCCACTTTGTTCATCACTGCCGGCAGCAGCAGCACGAGCGCGATCCTGAAAATCACCGCGAGGCCCAACAGCGCGATCAAAACAATAACGCCCCGTCGCCGCCAATGGCGCGGCCTCTTTCCGCTCGCTTCAATCTTTTTTGATTCGCCCGAATCAGGTTGGGTCATTGCCCGCTCCCGGGGATTGCCCCGCCGGACAACGCCTGATCCAACGCCTGCCGCCGCTGTTTTGGAGATCCCAGCGGATCGAATCCCGCCGGCGCCAGTTTTTGCGCTGCAAGCCACTCAAACGCCCGGACTCTGGCGGCCGGCGAGCTGTCCTCAAGATAGATATAGTTCTCGCTGATCAATTTCTCCTGGAGTTGGCGCCCGCTGGAAGTGCCGCGCATGATCTCATCAACCGCCGCCGCATGCCGGCCCGGCTCGCCGAAATGCTCGGTCAGCACCGCGAACAGTTCCGGCGGCAACACCGCCTTGGTCAACAGCGGTTGCATCGCTTGAATCGCCGACCGATCCAGAATCCACGCGTACTGAGCGAGGTTCCCGTCGTTGATGGCGGCCGGCGCATCCCGCTGGACCACCGCCGCGATCCGCTCCAAAAGCGCTTCATCCGCCAGCATCGCCACGTCTTCGCATAATCGCGCATCCCGCTGCCCCGCGAGATAAACCAGGGCCGCGCGCCGGCGATAGGGATCGTCCAGTTCATTCACCGCCCGCAGCAGTCCGAGCGTCCACAACGGGTTGACCGTCGCCGATTGATTCACCTCAAGATCGGTTTTGCATCGAGCCACGGCATCCTTGAATCCCGCATCGTCGCCCGCGCGCGAAATCGTCACAAACGCCGCGACCGCTTGGTTCGGCGGACCCGCAAACCGAAACGGCACGATCAGCAGAAACGCCTGTGGAAAGCCCTTCATTGGATCGTCGAGCAGTGCCATCTCATATTCGTAAACCCCCGCCGGCCAGTTCGGAGAATCAGAATGCGGCGTGTGACGATCCGCCGAATCCTCGATTGCAAGTGCAATCTGCGGATTTCCGGTCGCGCCGGCCGATCCCCCGGCGATTCGCGACAAGCTGACCTCCACGAAGCGCGGTTCAGGGTGGATCAGAGTCTGATCGCGCACGCCCCCCGCCTCAAACGCGCGGAAGGACACGGTTGTGCCATTTGGCAAGGCGGCTCGCGACTGGCCGATTTCGAAATATCGGCTGCGATTGGCGTTCATCATCGCCTGCTCGGCTGTCGTGTTCTGGAACCATCCAATGCAAGCGTTGCTCGTCAGCGAGGTTGCAGGCAAAACAGCCTGGTCCGCCAGATTCGCCGTGATCAGCGTTGCTTTGCTTGCCAGAAGCGACAAACCGCGGCAATCGAATTGCTCGATCGCAAACCATCGCACGCGAATATCCAGCGCGTCTCGGTAAGAGATCGATCCTTCCTTCCCCGCTACCGGCCCCGACAAGGACGTCCCCAAATGATGCGATGAGAGCGTCCCAGCCGAGTGAATTTCAAAAGGCGGCGGCTGGCGGTTTGACGAGCATGCCGCCGACATCAAACCCAAGGCCGACGCCAAAACCCAACCCCAAAGCCTGCTCAACACTGATTGCTCCAGTTTCTGACCGAGGCCGCAACGAAAACTGCGATGCCTCGGTGCTCGAATTCTATTGCTCGTCGCCGCTCGGAAGTCCGTTCACCTTCTCTATTGCATTTTCGCCAACGACCCAACCGCGCGCACGGTGGCGGATGCGGTCGTGCAGGCATCTCGGCGCGGCGTGAAATGCCGTGTGCTTGCCGATGCCATGGCGTCCCGCAAATTCTTCCATCACAACGGACCTTCGCGTCCGTTGTAATAACGGCACCACACCCCACGGCGCCAGGATAGTGCGGTTCACATCCCGGACACTATACGCTCACCGGCGCAGAGATGCAGTCGGCCAGACGGTTACGATACATTGTTGCCATGAAATTGGACAAACAAACGGCGGCAATCTGGATCGGCATCGCAGCGACGACTCTGTTCACGGCATTGCTCATCGCGGCAAGCAGCACTCGAGTTGGCTGATCGGCGTGGCCGGCGGGTTCGACCGGCTCACCGCAGGCAGGTTCGTCGGCAGTTGCGTCAGGTAATGCTGAGGGTCGAGGTTGTGCCGGCGACAGGTGCAGTTTTCGGATCGGACGGACACAAAAATCGTCGCCGCCGGTGAAGAATTCCCAATCCAGCCATCACCATCATCACCGCGCTCGCCGGCTCCGGCACATCGGCCATCAAACCGTTGGCGGCGGCGAAGGCGTCAACCGCGGCCCAGTCGGCTGCGGGCCGCGTTGCCGCGGCAGAAAACACGCGGGTCCATTATGGATCCACCAACACCTGAGCCAGTTCCGCCGGCTCTCAATGTCCACGGATAAGCGCCGCCTCGGCGGTCTCTTCTTCGAGGACCGAGATTCGGTTCGTATGGCCGCCCGTGTCGGGCGTCTCGCCGCTCGCCGGAGTCATCGGCCGATACATCGACGCGATCCGCGTATTGTGTTCCAGGTCGACAAACAGCTTTATGACCTCAGCCGCCCCCAGCATCAGTGTGCACCCGAAGACCGAACCCACCAAAGCCGCGGCCGCCAGGATCACCCGATCCGTCGGCGCAAACGGCGCCCGGATAAGAAGCCAAAGCACCGCCACAACTCCGCCAATGATGGCAATACCTCCAAGGAAAACGTAAATGATCGCGATGGAGCGCAACACCGGATATCGCCCGCCGCTGCTGAACTGGACGCGTGGCATGACGTTCATGAGGACCTCCGCTGTAAGAGATCAGATGTGACCAAACTGCAACGAAGGAATTCTAACGCGCCTCCCGCCCGGCGCGAACGCTATTCCCGCGCTTATAAAAATCGTTGAACGGTTAGCTACGGGGTTGCAATCGCAGCAGTCGGCAGGCTCCAAGTGTCTGTCGTTACAATGAGTTATGGCGAGATGTGATGTGAACCGAACCAAGAAATTATTTCAAGAGTATGAAGTCTGGCAAAGCCGCCGGAACCACAACAAAATCGAGGCCAGCTTGATCAAGGCGACGTAGTTGCGCCGCTTCTTGTTGTATCGAACCAAATTCGCGCGGCACAATGCATGTCGATCTCGTGACGCTGGGCGCTGGCGATCAGGGACCACCGGATCGCGTGGCACTGGACGGATTCGTCGTGTCCGACGAACAGCCAATTTATTCGTCCCACTGCAAACCCTACTTGCTCGGATAGCCTTGCCAAAGCCATTCCAACGCTTCGGACAGTGTCTGGCGTACGGCCCGTTGATCGACGTGGCGCGCGCCTACGGCAAACACAAATTGATAGTGATACCCCTTGGCCTTGAGGGCCGCGGCCATGCGGCCGTTGGCCAGAACCCAATTATGGAACGTGGATTCGGGATCTTTGAAGCGGTTGTCATGTTCGCCGACTTCCATCCAGATGCGAAGCGGCTTGGCGTCGGCGCCGGGAATCAGGTGCTCATGATATTCCCAGGCTCCGTGCGGCGATTCGGGATTCGGGGGCGATTGCTGATTCACGAAGGTGCCCGAATATGTCAACACGCGGTGGTACAGTTCGGGATGGAACCAGGCCATGGTGAACGCGGCCGCTCCACCGGAACTGCCGCCCATGGTGGCGCGGCCATCGGGATCCTTGGTGAAGGTGATATTGTAATCCGCGGATATTTTCGGCAGGACTTCGGTTTCGACAAACTCGGCGTATTTGCCCGAGATCGTGTCGTATTCTAATCCTCGTTCGCTGCCCTGGGCATCGCCGCCGCCGTTGCCGATGAAGATCGCGACCATCACCGGGACGCGATGATCGTTGATCCTGTTATCCAGGATAGTGGGCAACTCCCTTCGGTTGTTGGCGTCCTGGCAAATGATAAATGGAGCGGGCGTGCCGGGAACATATTGGCTCGGGATATAGACGCTCAACTTGCGAGTATACGGGACCGTGCCGGGAACGGTCTTGCTGATTCCGGGATACATCTTGCTATCCCTGGAATCCATCGTGAACGTTTTGACGACGCCCTTGGGGACGCCGTCTTTGGCGGTGAGTTCCGGGGCGTTGGCGTAGTCGGGTCCGACGAAATAGTCACCGTCCGCCGCCGCGCTGAGAGGCGTCGTAGGCACGGCTATCACCGGCTTGGTCGTGGCGACCTGCGCCGATGTCGAATGCATTCCGTAAACCAGACAAAAAATAGCGGCAACGAAGGCAATCGTTGTCAGTTTCCTCATATGGTCCTGCGACCGGATACCCCGATCAGCCAGCTTGAGCAATGGCTGCCGGACCAGCGGAAACAGAACGATCCCCATCTGTGTGCGTGCATGCTCGGCCTAAGCTAACCAAGAAACCGGGACCGCAGTTCAGGCGTTGGCATTCGACATGCCGTGAACTTGCCAAACCAGCGATAACGATTGGCGGCGATCCATTCGTAGATGCCGTCGCGAAGCGGCCCTGGAATGACGGACAACATCGATAGCCAACACCAAGGGGCGCGAAGATACCGGCATATCCGCAATGACGCCACGGAGCATTGGTACAGGCGATGGTTCTCAATCAGTACGACGCTGCCCGACGCAGGCAGGTCAACAAATCGTGTGGCTGGAGGTATTTACGTCAATGGGCGATACAGGGCTCGAACCTGCGACCCCCAGCGTGTCATGCTGGTGCTCTAGCCAACTGAGCTAATCGCCCGCGTTTTTTTCGATGTTATCGCGAGCCGGCATTCCCTTCAAGACGGTGGTTGCCAGAGTGTGACGCCGATTTTCGGCGCCGCGTCGATTCACTGCCTGTCCAAAGTCTACTTCGGCTGTCACGGATTGCATCGCCGCCGAGGTCCATGCCGTCCGCTCGTCAACGAGCGCCTAGGCTGCGGCGACGGAACAGTTCACGACAATCGGCATCTTAGGATCTGTGTCCGGCGTGCTGGTCGGCGATCAATTCTTCGCACATCAAGGTAAATCGGGGCGACCGGCGATGGACATTTCCTAACGACTTTTCAGGCGAAACTTTGCTGATGCGGGCCGTGACGCAATCCTTTGCGTTTACAGCCGTTGAGTTCCTCGCAACAACCACCGCCTAGCGGCGGGTGAACTCGGAACCCATTTCACTCAGCATGTTTTCCGAACCTTCCGTATCGGATTTCACAGTTTCCGGTTCCGGAGGTTTTATACCATGTCGTTAGGTTATTTGGATCCGCGGACATTGCCTAAGGATGGGCGAACTCTTCAGGTCCTAGTTCCGGTTCGAGTCAGCGACCCGACAAAGCAGGACGAACGATCGCTGGGAGACCAGCGGCTTAAGGTCGAAAATTTTCTGAAGGAAAATTTTGACTGTCCGTTCGAAATGACGGTGCTAGAAGGACGCCAGAGCGGCGAGCTGCTGGATCGGGAAGAGTTTCGAAAACTCAACGAGCTAGTGGAAACCGGTCGTTTCGATTTGGTCGTCGCGGAGGATTTGGGCCGCATCGTCAGGCGAATGCACGCATATATGTTCTGCGAGTTTTGCGTCGACCACGGGACTCGTGTGATAGCAATCAATGATTACGTCGACACCGCCCGGGATGGCTGGCAGGATTCATCCATTATTTCGGCCATGCACCATGAGCGTTCCAACCGGGACACTTCTGATCGAATTAAACGGACCCACCGCAGTCGCTTCGCGCAGGGGGGAGTTTTGTCCTGCACGATCTTTGGATACATCAAATCACCCGGTGCGAAAACCGACGCTGAACTTCAGCGAGATCCGGCTGCGGAGCCCATATATAAGGAATGGTTCAGAATGCTGGATGAGGACAATGCTACATTCGCGGATGTCGTGCGCTATTTGCGCACGCACAACGTGCCGCTCCCACCCCATGCGCGCAGCACGGAGTGGGATGGGAAAATGGTAGCGAGACACACGTTTAACCCGATTCTCAAAGGAGTCCGTGAGCGAAACCGTCGCAAGAGCAAACGCCAGAGTTCAGGAAAGTATAGGTCGGTCAAGGCCGAGCCGAGCGAGTTGTTGCAGCGTCGCGTCCCGCACCTGGCTTTCTTTGAGGAGTCCTACTACGACCATGTGGTGGCGAAGGTCCGCGAGCGAACAGCAAAATACCGCCGGGGCGCGGATGGTAACGGGGATCCGCGGCAAAACGTTCCCAGGAAGCAGACCCGTTATCCTGGCCAGTGTGCCTTTTGTGGCATCTGCGGACGCCTGTATGTTTTCGGCGGCAACGGCCTGACCGATCATTTGATGTGCAGCGGCTCGCGCCTTCACCGGTGCTGGAATGGCGTCACATTCGATGGACCGATGGCGTCAGAAAAAATCAGCGCAAAATTGCTCGATGTCATCGAACATCTCCCCGATTTCGACACCGTCCTGGTGCAAATGGTGCAGGAAGAACGTCGGAGATTAGATGGCGACCGAGATCGGCAACTCTCCGAACTCCAGCAGAAGCTGCAGAAAATTGAAAATGGAATCGCGAATGTCATCAAATTCATTGCTGGGGGTTCGGAGAGCCCCACTCTGCGTGACGAACTCGCCCGGCTCGAGCAGAAGCGGAGCAAGGTCCGCTACGACCTCGATGTACGTAAGCGACAGCCGATTCGCACCTTCGAAATGCCATCGGTCCAACAAGTTAAGGAGCTGGCGCGCCAGTCCGTGATGGGGCTGGCGGTGGGTAGTCCCGAATTCGCCAGGCAGATGCGTAAGATGATTCCTCGGATCATCGTATTCCCCGTTAGACTTTGTGACGACGGGGCAATCGTGATGCGAGGGACATTCCGCGTACAGCTGTCAAATTTATTGCCTGAGCAAACGTCGCAGGAGGTCTTGCGCCAACCGCTGGAGAAAGTCTTAACCGTAGATCTTTTCGATCCACCGCAGCGAGAGTTATTTCGCACGCGTGTGGTCGAGGCTAGGGCGAAGGGAATGACCGAGCGTGCGGTTGCCGCGGAACTCGGCATAACGGTAACGGCAGCGCAAAAGGCGGCTGTTCTGCAACGAAAGATGGACGAGTTAGGAATCACCGATCCGTACGTCCGGGTGACTGCTCCTCCCGAAGATTCGCGGAAGATGCGGCGTAACCACTATCCTGGCTACCGCTTCGATCCGCTCCCAGGAGCAGGCGAAATCTAGCCGTCCTCCACATTCCGTACTGCTGATTGCCCTTCGGTGCCGAAGCCCGAGGGGCTCTTTTGTTGACTCACTTATTCAACCTTGAAGGGAAACACCATGATCGATTCTTGTCAGGATCGAGTAGGCACCGAGCCGCATACGTCCCACTCTGAAAATCCGACCAGGGCCTGGCTGCGATTGGTAGCGCGCGATGTTGTATGTCGCCTCATCGACGCAAAGCGAGCTTCCATTCAAAACACTCAACGAGACGTCCCAAAAAATGGAGGTGCCAATATCTGAGTTGGCCGGGCAGTAAACCATTTGTCCCAATGCCCGCGAATTGCGAGAACCCTGTATCCAAGCAGCGAGGCGGCAATCAAAGACCGCGACAGGATTCGCATTGATTGCCGACGAATTGAGCCTTCACGCCCGCGTCCTGCCAGCAGGCCAGGCGTGGGCGGGAAGCGGTTTTTTTATCTATCAGAACGCATCGCATGGGAACCTGCGAATCAACCGCGCCGTGCCGGCAGATTTGCGCTACCAGTCTACGCCAACGCGTGGGTCAAGCGATAACGGCTGATCCGGACAACCTACGCAGCGTTGCCGGTTTGGCGCTATGCGCTTGCCTGGCTCGTGGTAAACGATGCGGTCCAACCGCTTGCTTACTGCATTTTCGATCCAACCGCGCCTTGCACGCTCGCTTCCACACGCGGGTGAAGATCAATCGGAGATAAGTTACTTGCCACGTGGTGGGCGTTTACGCGCGGGGACCACCAATACCGGACCTGTGGCTTTGCGGACCACCGCCGAGCTGACACTTCCCAGCAGAACATTGTGGAGCAGTCCGTGACCATGGGAACCCAAAACGATCAGTCTGGGTCTCACGCGATTGACTTCCTGGAGGATCTTCCGGATCGGGTTGCCGCGAGCGGACGTGCCGCGCACCAGGAGCGCCGTCGTATTGATCCTTGTATCCCTGCAGTCGATTTCGATCTTTGCCAGCGCATGGTGGTAGCCGCGCATTTCCCCGGTAATAGCCTCCCGAGAAACATTCGTACGCATCTCGCCGCCCTCGTATTCAGCATCGGGGGCTGCGACATGCATCTAAACGAGTTTTGCTTTGAATGCGCGGGCCAGGTCGGTGGCAGTCTTCACTACCGCGTCGGTCACGTTTGAGAAGTCAATCGAGGCCAATATGCTATCCACGAGCACCTCCGGTCGGAACTTGCCGGACCGCCTCAATGGAGTCATTGTATGCTATCGCCGCCAAGCTTAGGAAACTGGAAGGAGCATCGTATTTTATGCCGTCGCCGGATTTCGCATCTGGTCCTGAGTACGAAAGCCCAGGAAAATCGCGCGGGCTGCGCGAGACGCCCGTCACGGCGCTGATGACCGGCATCGCAGAAGAAGAGGACCGCCTGCCGCGGCGACCGCTGCAATGGTTGGGGCTTATGGTGGCGGCGGCATTCGTCGGCGCCGTCGCCGGGCTCGTTGGCGCCGGGTTTCGCATTGCTCTCTTCTGGCTCAGTACGTTCCGAACCTTCGTGGTCGATTTTGGTCACTCGCCACGGGCCCCCGTGGGCCGGCTGGTTCATTCCGACCGGCCTTTGCGCGGCCGGTGCGGCGGCCGGCTCTTGGCTCACCCAGCGGCTCGCACCCCAAACCGCCGGCAGCGGTATCCCGCGCATCGAGGCCGTTCTCCGCAATCACCTGCGCCCCGCGGGCGCACACATCCTTTTTGTTAAATTTGTCGGCGGCTCCCTGAGCATCGGAAGCGGCTTGGCCTTGGGTCGCGAGGGGCCGACCGTTCAGATGGGAGGCACCATCGGCCGGCTCGTCAGCGACCACTTGCGCCGTTTCGTCTCCGAGCCATGGACGCTTATAGCCGCAGGCGCCGGTGCGGGCCTTGCCGTGGCGTTTAATGCGCCGCTTGCGGCAGTCATCTTCGTGGTCGAGGAATTGCTGCGCCGTTTATCCGCCCGCGTTTTCAGCGCTACGCTCGTCGCATGCATCACGGGCACGCTCATGTTGCGCGCGGTGATCGGCAACAGGCCGGATTTCGGCGTCGCACCACAGCCTTACTTGCCTGCGGATGTCTTACCCGAATACCTGCTGCTGGGAGTGGTTGCCGGTCTGCTGGGCGTTACGTTCAACGTGTCGCTGCTGGCGTCGTTGCGGCTGTTCGATCACGCCCGCCGGTGGCCGGCAGGAGCCAAAGGGGCGCTCGTCGGTGCCGCCGCGGGACTGATTGCGTGGTTCGCCCCAACTATCGTTGGGGGCGGCGAGAACCTGGCGCAACTCGCAATCGTCGGACGCCTCGCCTGGGGAGCGATTCTCGGTGCGTTGCTCGTTCGATTCGCGCTCACCATGGCATCGTACGGCTCCGGCGCCCCAGGCGGGATTTTCGCGCCCCTGCTCGCCTTGGGCGCTTTGCTCGGAAACGCATTTGGCGCGGCAAACGCGGGCCTGAGGCACGTACCGTCCGACCCGGCCGCTTATGCGATCTTCGCTATGGCGGCATGCTTTACGGCGATCGTTCGTTCCCCGCTGACGGGCGTTGTTCTTCTCCTGGAAATGACAGGTAGTTGGACGCTCATTCTGCCAATGATGGCTGCCTCTGTGACGGCCTACGCTATCCCCGAACTGCTGTGCAACCCGCCGATCTACGACTCGCTTCGAAAACGCGATGAGATCGTCGAGCGAATGGAGCGACAAGCGGCGTCATAGCTATCGCGCCCGCCTCCAGTTTTGGGTATAATTATTTCATGCCGTCCGGCATCTCCAACAGCGTTCTGGCCTTCGTGGACTTCTCCGAAGTGACCCCCGCGGTGGCGAATATGGCCATGAAGTTGGCTATGGCATTGCACAAACAACTTGTGCTTATTCATGTTGTGACTCCCGACGCGGATTCCGAAGGTGAGGGATTCCGGAAGAACGTTTCCCGAGAGGGAATTGCCGCGGAACTGCACCGGAATCATCTCGCTATGAGCGTGATGGAGGCTGAATCAAAGGGACGAGGCATCAAGACAACTTCGCTGTTGGTTCGCGGACGCTCAAGCCGCGGGAACCCCACATCCAAGATGCTGCGCGAAATCGTGCGCTTGAAGCCCGACTTCATTGTAATGGGCACCCATGGCCACGGCGCCCTGCATAATCTGCTGCTCGGAAGCGCCAGCGCCGCCGTTGTTCGCAAAGCACCGTGCCCGGTATTACTGGTGCCCAGCAAACCGCCGAAGCAGTCATAAGGAGAATAGGCGTTTGCCGCGTCTTTTTGCAAGCCAGACGCCGGTGGAGAGCTATGCCTTTGCCAATTGACATACACAATTCATATCCTGTCGCCCTTGCCGCATCGCCGCTGCTGAGGAGTAGGCCGTCGTCGGTTCCTGATCGGCGCGACCCGACCATTAAAAGGATGGGTTGACATGTCTGAAACTGAGCAACCGCAGGATCAAACTCCGCATGATGAAACACCGATCGATCTGACGCGTCGATTCATCGGCGCTGTGACTCAGGCGCTTCGGAAGGGACAGGCTCAACGCGCCGTCCGATACGTGTTTGAGGCCCGACAGCATCAAATCATACCGGACGATACCCAACTGCGCGAATGGCTGGTCGGCGCTTTTGAGCAGCCGCTCTTCGCGAAGCTTATCGCTGGACTGGTCCGCTACCCTTGCATGTATTGCGAAAAGGGATCGGAAAGCTGCAAGGGGTGTAATGGAGGGGGTATGGACGACCGGGGTAGCGTGTGCCGACAATGTTCAGGCTTCGGCGTCGTTCGCTGCGATTTTTGTGACGGGACCGGACTGGCGACCTACAACATGATTCCAGAGAACCTGCGACCGGAAGTTCTGCGCGGACGCATTGTGCTCGCAACCACCCAACTAAACCGCCTCATCGCCGAACGACTGCCCCCGACGACGTCCCAGCGACAGCCTCAACAACGACTGGCCAACAGAATCCTTAGTCTGAACAAGCTGCTTGGCGTGCTGGAAAATGCGCGAGTCGAAGCCAACAGACTATCAGAGAATCCCACTCATCGTTCGGAGATTGCGGGAAGCATCCAACAAATTGACTCCAACGCCCAAGCGGCGAAGTCCGCCGTTCTAAAGGCCATCGCGGCCTTGGCGGCGCGAGCGCGCGAGCAGAGCAGAAGCGATTCCTCGCCGGCCTTGAGAGAAGTCGCATCGACTAGAGCCGATTTTTACGAGCAGCTTGCCAAAGCTGGCACGCTGGGCGGTACCGCGTTGCAGCATCCCTTTCTTCTCTTCGACCGGGGCAATACTGACGCGTCAACAGAATCAGCGCAGGACACCGCCGAGGAAGTACCGCAATGACCAGGAAGAATTTGCCATGGAGGAAATTGAACGGGACGGCTCTGAATCGGCACCGTCTTGAGCGAAGCATGGCCACACCCGAGTCCGTTACGAGCGAACTCGGTCTATTCTATGCCCCCCAGCCAAACACACGGCTGAAACTGGGGGTGAATCAGTGGAAGATTATTTTGATAGCGACCCAGCAAGTTCTATAATTTCGGTTCGTTCACACGCTGAACAACACGGTCGTCGCGAGCCCGCGGATTTTGATTCCGATCCTGGAGAATTATCAAAACGCGGATGGCAGCGTGACGATTCCTGAAGTATTGCGGCCGCACATGAACGGCCGCGAACGAATCGGCCGAGATTGATCATTGCCCGATTGAACCGGGCGGCGTCGTAGGTTTAACCCGCCTCCGCCAGCATCTGCTGATATCTCCGCATCAAACCGGCCCGGCTGATCAGACCAATGACGTGATTCGGCCGGCTGTTCATGGTCACCGGCAGATGGCTCACTTCATGCCGCGAAAACACTTCGAGCACCGTTCCCAGATCGTCGGTATGTTTCACAACGGGCAAATCGCGGCGGATCATTTCATTGACCACGAGCAACGGAATCGCCTCGCGATCGAGCAAGGCCATCTGAATGTCGTCCGAGACGACCATGCCGCGATAACTGCCATCGGGATCCACGACGATGAAATTCGCCGCTCCGGTCGCCGC
>Ga0187864_10000179_pt1 | contig 72742 bp, 63 predicted proteins | sample June2016WEW_11_4_FD_132985 | JGI IMG/M metagenome (GOLD analysis project Ga0187864, IMG submission 132985) | Peatland microbial communities from SPRUCE experiment site at the Marcell Experimental Forest, Minnesota, USA - June2016WEW_11_40 | ecosystem: Environmental > Terrestrial > Soil >... | reverse complement strand
TCAGTATGCCTTCGACGCAGGCCGATACAAGACGCAGGACACCCTATCGGTCGGGGCCATGTTTCTGTTCTAAAGCAGTCGAGGACGCCCTCCCCGAATGAAACCCGGGCGCCCTCTCCTCCCGGGGGCCGGACATCGATGCCCGGCCCCTCTAAAAAGTGCATCGGCGCACAACCAGCCTGAACGGCCAGGCAGTCCCGCAGGACAGGAGCAACAGAATGAGTCGATTCCCGGCAAAAGGGGGATCTCAAATAAATGGCAGGAGGGCTCTATCATGAAAAGACTTTTTTTGCAGAACGAGAAGGAGGCGTCTCATGGCTAAAGAGATAGGAGGAGTTGTCGTACAACAGAAATTGGGCCTGGTCGGGGCAAGTATGAACGCCATGGCCCTGATCGCGCCGGGCGCGTTCCTCTGGATCACGTATCAGCTCCAGGCCGCGGCGACGGCCCCGAGCGGGGCCTCGGTGGCGAGCGACCTCTGGATAGGGATAGTCCTTGCGTTGGTCGTTTGCTTTCTCACTGCCCTGTCGTACGCGCAGCTTGCGAAGATATACCCGGAAGCAGGCTTTGCCAGTTGCGCCTATTTCGCGGAGAAGGCGTGGCTCGACGCGCGGGGGGAGAAAAGAAGCGGCCCCACGTCGGCTGCCCGTGTATCCAAGCTTGCCACCGGTTGGTCTGCTCATCTGTTCTACTGGGCCTATTCGGGGGTCATGGCGGCCATGATGGCCACCATGATAGGCTACATTTACAACCAGTTTACGGGACATGATATGTCCGTCGTGAACCTGGCCATCATCTGCGTCGTTTTCACGATTGCTACCGGCTACATAGCCTACCGCGGGATAACGGGGTCGACGTTCACGGCCATCGGCATCAACATCATTCAGTGGGGCACCCTGGTCATCTTCAGCGCCCTCGCCGTCTGGTACCGCATCGCCAACCCCCAGCACGTCGCCCACTGGGCGTTCTCGGGCGGCCTTGACGTCATCAGGCCCCATATGCTCTCCGGCATACTGGTACAGTCAACCATTGCCATACTGATCCTCGTCGGTTTCGAGAGCTGCACCGCCCTTGCGGCGGAGACGAAGGATGCCGGGAAAAACATCCCCAAGGCGATCATCATTTCTCTCATCGTGCAGGGGGCGATCGCCTATCTTTTCGAGTATTTTGCGGCGAGTTACATGGTGAGCGACCAGCTCGTCAACGTGACGAACAAGGTGACCACAACGGGTCTTGCGGCGGCTGCGGCGTCGAGCGCCCCCATCGGCGACCTCGTGCAACTCCTCGGGAACAGCGTTATCCCCGGGGTAGGCTTCGGTCTCATGATCACCATGGCCGTCACCGTCGCCATCGCCGTCGTCGGCACCACCTTGAGCGCCATGAACACGGCCATGCGCATCACCGCCGGCATAGCGGACTCCCGGGAATTGCCCTCGGGCTTGAGCTTCATCCATCCCGATTTCAGGACACCCCACATGGCGCTTGTCACCCTCGTGGTCGCCGTGTCGGTGATCGGCATTGTCGGTGTGCAGAGCGTCGTCGGTCTCACCGGTATCACCCTCGCCTCGAACCTGGGCACCTTTATCCTCTACGGCCTCACCTGCGTGTGGACGATCATCGCCTTCAAGGACAGGAAGGACTTCAACTCCCTCAAACACGCCCTTATCCCCTCCTTAGGCGTGGTGGCCAACCTGCTCATGACCGTGGCGATCCTTTATCTCTATATCATCGGCAATGCCGATGCGAAGGCAGAGGCGAAGATATGCTTCATCATCGCCGGGGGCTGGGCCATAGTCGCTCTCGCTTACGTGGCTATGACGACCGTGCGCAAGACCAACCGCTTCAAGATGGTCTCCGGCGTGATCCGGCCCGAGCAGCTCAACATCGTCGTGGATGCCCTGAAAGAAGAGGACTATATCCTCGGCATGACCGTCACCAGGGTCAAGGGGTTCGGCAAGCAGAAAGGTCACACCGACGGAGGCGGGGGCGCAGACGAGATCGTCTTCGTGCCTAAGATCAGGGTCGACGTCGTGGTGAGGGAATGGGACGTCCAGGCGGTTATGAGCATCATCGGGGAAGCAGCCCGCACCGGCGCTGTCGGGGACGGCAAGATCTTCGTGACCGACGCATCCGAGGCCATGCGCATCCGCACGGGAGAACGAGGCATCGAGGCGCTCACTTGATGAGCATAAGCTTTACCATAAGGAGGGTACCATGAAAAAGATAGAGGCGGTAATCCGCCCCACGAAGGCAGGCGATGTCTACGCGGCTTTAGGGGGTACGAACTGCCCCGGTCTCATGATGACGGAGATCGAGGGTCACGGGAGACAGAAGGGCGTGGAGCAGGAGTTTCGCGGCAAGAAGTACAAGACGGGGCTCCTCACCAAAGCAAAGATCGAGATCGTGGCAAACGACGAGGACGTGGACAGGATAGTCAAGGCAATACGGGATGCTGCCCTGACCGGCAAAGAGGGGGACGGCAAGATCTTCGTCTACACCATAGACGATGCCATCCAGATCAGGACAGGCGAGCGGGGCAAAACGACCATATAGGAAGGAGAGGAAAGATGAAGAAGATAGAGGCAATACTCGATCCATCGGAGGTCGAGGTGACGCAGCGCAGCCTCTCGGTGATAGGGGTCCGGATAATGACCGTCACCGAGGTGAAGGGTTTCGGCGGCAAGGGGCAGACGCAGGTCTACAGGGGCATGAGATTTGAGCCGCCCTACCTTATGGAGGCGAAGGTCGAAGTAGTCGTGCCGGATGAAATGACGGAGAGTGCCGTCGCCCTCATCCGGGAGACAGCGAAGCAGGACCCGTCGGGGCAGAGCAGGATCGTCGTCTTTCCCATGGAGGAGATCGTCGGGAAGCGCGTGGGCAGGAGCGCCGCGGCGTAGGGCGGGGGGCCGGGCGCTTTTCGCGCCTGGCGCGGTCGCCGACTCGGCGTGACTCCTCACATACCACCGGTTTATATGCTCCGAGTCCCGCGCTCGCCGGCGTCTGTACCACATTCAAACCGGCTTATCGCTTCGTGTGCGGTATGCGATGACAAGTGCCCGGTATCACAATCCCTCGAAAACCGTCACTGTAATGTGTCTCGCCTGTCGGTGCTAAAACTCCACTTTTGTGTGTGAAGCGAGTATCCGGGCGTAAATCTGCCTGTAGCCGTCCACAGGGGTTATGATATCCCCTGTCTTTAAGAACAGAGGTTCTGATGAACCTTCTCAGAGAGACCAACGAATACTAAGGGGACAGGCATCCTTGCAATTCGAGGGGGCCTCTTTTCCTTCAAGATATTCGATGCGTTGGTCCCATACGTCGACCGAGTAGAGATGATCCCCTTGTCGCGCTACAATAGCGTCAGGAATATCTAACTTCAGATAATATTCACCCTTTGGAAAGGCTCCCAGGTTTCTCCAACAATGAGGAGGAGTCCAAATGTCGCAACACCATGGCTCCAAATCAGTAAAATACCAGCCTTGAACCGGGCGCGCCTCGTCTATAGAAGAAGGAGCAGAAAAACGCAGGTGCCTCGTGCGCAAAAACTCATCAAACGTATTCCTGGCCGCATAGTGATACAAAATCATTGGCCCATCCCCTAAAACAGGCAGTTTGCAAGCCCCGGAATGTCAAGACTTCCGTTGTTTCCTTCAGACCTCACCTCGCGGTAACAACCCTTGCGGTTCGGCTCACGGTTACCGCTCACAACTGGGTGATCGGGGGCCCGTAGAGAACTTACAGCCCCAAGTCAGACCGCCCGCACGGGGCCCACCAATAAGAGGCGGTATCCCGCCCCCCGCCCTAGCCGTTTGTTGCTAGTGGGTCTTTAGATAATCAAGACAGAACTTCAAGGCCTCATCCCCCGGCAGGTTCTTCGCCTTCATGGTCTCCACATATTCATCCAAGATGGGCTTCACTGCGGTTTTCCAGCGGGCCTCTTCCGCCTTGCTGAGCTTGATTATCGTGGCGCCCTTCTTTATCATGAACGCTTTGCCCTCTATGTCAATCTCGTCCCATGCCTTCCCATATTTCACAATGAACTCTTCATTTATCTTTTCAATGGTCGTCCCTGTGCTAGGGGACATACGTGCCCATTTATTCTTGTTTATGACGACAAAGAATGCCGTTGAGTGGGCAATCGCGTAATCCTCGGTACAACTGTGTAAAACCTCGCCTAATTTGAAACCCCACATGGCCTCGTAGGGGCACGTGATCCCATCCGCCACCCCTTTGGATAGGGCATCATAAGACTCGGTCATAGGCATGCCGACAGGGACGCCGCCAAGGGCCTCCACCACTTTATTGCTCAGGCCGGTGGAGCGGATCTTCATACCTTTCATATCTTCCAGGCTTGCAACCGGCTTTCTTGTGAAAAGCAGCCCGGGGCTATGGGCATGAAAGAAGAGAACCTTGACCGCATCGAACTCCCTGGGTTTGAACTTCTTGTAATACTCGTTCACCAGGTTCGTAGCCGCCACACCGCTCCTGTAACCGAGAGGAAGATCAATTACTTCCGAGAGGGGGAACTTCCCTCTGGTGTATGCGAGGGCGCTCATGCCGATGTCGCAGATGCCGTTCACAACCGAGTCATAGGTCTGACCGGGGGGCGTGAGCGTTGCGCCGTGGAAGACTGTCACCTTTACTTTGCCGTTTGTTCTTTTTTCAACCTCTTTTGCCCATTCCTCTGCTAACTGGCTCATCTTATGGGGCGCCGGCCAAAAATTGGAAAAGTTCAGCGTCATTACCTTGTCCTGCGCGAAGCTTATCGAAGCAATAAAGCATGCCGATACCACGAAAACCAACAAAACGGCTTCCCTCATAAACCTTTTCATGACTACCTCCCTCTACCTGGTTTTTTGTGCGATACCGGAAGATGCGTCTCTGAAGAAAAATGGGGGCACCCCATAGCTTGGCCTGATTGTCAACAGAGCATATAATCGGCGCTTATTATTCACTGGTTGCCGACCCGGAACAACTTGTGGAGACAATGGCCCTTTTCACGAGGCTCTTGATAATCTCGATCTTGTAGGCATTCTCACTCAAAGGCTTTGCCCCCTCTACTGCCAAATGCGCTGCTGCCTCAGCAGTTGTGCTGTCAATCTGCCGTTCCGCGAGGAATTTCTCGGCCGCCCTCGCCCGCACGGGCTCTGCAGCCACCCCGCCCAGAGCAATACGAGCTTCGGAACAGACGCCATTTTGCATGGTCACCACGCATGCGACGCTGGCAATGGCAAAATCGATAGGTTTTCGCAAGGTAAACTTTGAGTACACCTGTCGCGATCCCGCAGCCGGCTTCGGAACTTGAATCTCAGTTATTAATTCATCATCGGCCAAAATGGTCGAACGTGTTGCGGTGGCGGAAAAAAACTCTTGTGCGCTTAACGCCCGCGTGGTTGTCACGATACTCCCGTCCAGCGCTACAAGCGCCATACCTATATCCGAAGGGCTTACCGCCAAGCAGCCGCAGTTGAAGCACCTCCCGGCCTCGGCGACTATAGCCTCGGCCCCGGTACCCCCATCTTCTTCGTCCAGACCCTTGATCCGTTCGCCTCTTGCCAGAACAGGAATTTTTATACGAGAGGCCGAATCATAGGAAGGTGCGGCGAAGTGAGGCTCAGCTTCATGGGCCTGGAGAGACGGCTCGTCGCCCCGAAGCCACAAATGTATGGCGCGAGCCGCATTTCGCCCGGAGGTCACGGCCTCGATAACGGTTGAGGGGCCGGTCACGAAGTCGCCGCCTGCAAAGAGGTTCTTATCGAGGAAAAGCGGGGAACGGCCTCCGCGTTTTACCCTCCGTCTCAGTTTAGCAGGGAGAAATGAGGTATCCGGTTCCTCACCAATGGCCGTAATAACCGCATCGACGGTCATGGTAAAGTCTGAACCTTCTTTGGGCACCGGGGTTCGCCTGCCCGATGCGTCCAGAGGCCCGAGTTTCATGCGCCTGCAGGTCAGAAGGACGCTGTCCTTTATCCGAGCCGCTTCGACCGGCAAAGTAAGGAATTTGAAAGGGATACCGTCTTCTTCCGCTTTGACGATCTCATCCTTCAGGGCCGGCATCTCATTCCGGGTTCGCCGGTAGAGCACCAGCGGTCTGGCTCCGAGCCTGAGAAGTGTCCTTGCTACATCCATGGCCACATTCCCGCCGCCGATTACAGCGACCTTGTTCCACGGCATCTCCCGGGAACCCGTATTCACCCTGTTGAGGAACGAGAGACCTGACAGTGCGATCTCTTCACCCTTAATCCCCGGGGATCGCTCTTTCCACGCGCCTGCCGCGGCAAAAACCGCGTCGAAAGTCTCCATGATGCCTGCCGTGGCCAGGTCCTTTCCAACAGTAACGCCACACTTGAACGTGATCCCCATGGCCTCCAGGGCCCGAATCTCTTTCTCTACAACTCCTTTCGGCAGGCGATAGGGCGGTATGGCGGAGACGAGCATACCTCCTGGTTCGGGTGCCCTTTCGAAGACCGTTACTCCGTGTCCATCCCTCCTCAGATAATAGGCTGCCGCGAGCCCGGCAGGCCCCGAACCGATAATGGCCACCTTCCTTCCTGATTCAGTGGGGGGAGGCCTGAAGAATCGGCCAGGGTCTTCAAGGATGTGATCACCCAGGAATCGCTCGACACACCGTATGGCCACGGGCTCATCGTACCCACGACGGTTGCACGCGGGCTCACAGAATATGGGGCAGACCCTACCGGTGACGGCCGGCATCGGATTAGCTGCGAGAAGGATCTCGGCTGCATCCGAAAGGTCGCCACTCTTGACTTTGCTCAAACAGAAGGGGATATCGGTCGAGGCCGGACAGTATGAAGAGCACGGATATTGCTCCATTCGGGCCGAGCCGAATATAGAGTGGTACCTATTGTCACCGAAAAGAGCGTTGCATACCTTCCCCCCTTTTCGCAGGCAGACGATATGCCCTCCCAAGGGATCGGGATATCTGTAGTACCAGCAGCGGACGTCCTGGGCGAGGTTCCCACCTACTGTGGCGGCATTTCTGATCTGGGGCGTTGCAACGGAGCGGGCTGCTTCGGCGAGCACCTTATACTTCTCATTGATCAATGGGGAGGCGGCTATGTCGGCAAGCGTGGCAAGGGCGCCGATCTTCAGCCCCTCTCCGTCCTCACGGATGGAATCGAGTCCCTCGATGCCCTTTATGTTGATGATCGCTTTGGGATAGTCGGGAAGAAATTCGTTTTTCAGTGCACCTAAAAGATCTGTACCGCCCGCGATAAGCCGGGCCTTGCCCCGATAGCCTTTCAAGGTGGCAAGCGCCGAATCTATTGAACGGGCATTGATGTGGGAAAAAGGCCTCATAAGACACCTCCTTGACGAACGGGTGGCACCTTCCCGAGGGCCCTGAGAATTTTGTCCGGTGTAAGCGGGTATTCGTGCACCCATGTACCGATGGCGTTTGAAACAGCAATGAGGACCGCAATAGGTCCGGGAGCCGTCGCAACTTCTCCGACCCCTATCGCTCCAAAACGATTGGTGGGAAAAGGTGTTTCAAGAACCACATTGTCTATCGGGGGTAGTTCCGAGAAGGTACGCCACTTGTAGTCGATCATGTTTGCGTTAAGCATACGTCCCGTTGAGCGGTCAAGGATTGTTTCCTCGAAGAGAGCGCTATCCAAGCCTGCCGACCCCAGACACCCGTTGAGTTGCCCTTCAAGGCCCTGTGGGTCTATGATCTGGCCCACATCAGTTGCATTCACGACGCGCACCAGATCCACCTTCCCGGTTTCGGTATCGACCTCCGCCTCGACAAAAGTTGTCATACAGTTGGACATGCTGTAATCAGCCTCAAAACGCCCTATCCCGGTCACGGTCCGGTCGAAGCCCATCGCCCTCCAGGGCACCTTCCTTTCAGGGTTGGAGCGGGCAAAAATCATTCCGTCCACGGTGTCCAGTTCGTCCGGCTCTGCCTGAAGTGCGGGAGCGACTATTTCAAAAAGCTTCTTTTTCGCATCTTCGGCGGCAGCGATTAGTGCACTTCCGATTGCGTACGTACCCCTGGATCCCGAGGGTCCGAACTCGTAAGGGTTAAAGAGCGTGTCTGACGGCGTAACTGTTACGCGGTCCAGGGACAATTGCAGCACCTCGGCCGCCATCTTGTGGAGGTTGCTCCACTGGCCTGTTCCGTGCTCCGTGAGGTTAGAATTAACAAGTACCGTTCCATCCGGCCGAAGATGAACATAGGCTTCTGACGAATCCTCACCCACGTCTGCATTTCCGTGTATGCCGACTCCTACACCTCTGCGCTTTGTACCGTTCACCGAACTGGGCTTGAGCCACCCTTTCCATTTCTCCCTCCAGCCAAAACGCTCGGCGCCTTTCTCCATGGCCCTCCAATACTCTGCTCCCCTGTAGGTATACCAGATACCGTCCCTCCAGAAGTACCCGTCCCCGGGTCTGGCAAAGTTCTTCTTGAAAAACTCCAGAGGGTCGACGGCCGCCTTCTCCATAGCGAGACACAGAAGAGGGATGAGGGCACATTTGAGCTCCTGGCCGCCGAAGCCGCGAACCGGCCCTGAGGCGTTGCGATTGGTGCAGACAATCATGGGCTTCAAATCCCAATTCGGGCATCGGACCATCAGTTGAGCTTCACCGGCCCCAACCCCGACCATAAACTGGGTGCTGAAGGAATAGTATCCCGTCCCGACAAGCCATGTGCCTGATATTGCCGTTACGGTTCCATCCTTCTTCATACCTACTTTTGCGCGCATGCGGGAGCCGAGCCTGAGCGTAAACGTAGCCAAATGCTCCTCTTTGGTCAGAATGAGCTTCACAGGCCTGCCCGTGGCCTTGCTCAGGAGGAGTGCGTATGTCTGCATCTGCCAGGACATTGTCCGTGATCCGTAACTCCCGCCGCAAGGACCGCCGTGAATTCTCACCTCTATCTTTCTGCCAAAGTTGTGATAGAGTGCGATCTTGTCAAGGTAAGGCGATTGATTTGCAACCCAAAAGGTAGCCTTGTTCGGGTCCTCCCACAGAGCAACCACGCCCGGAGGTTCGGGCGGAATAGGGTTCGGTGTTTTCTCGTACCCAAAGGTCCCCTCGGTTATGACGTCGGCCTCTTCAAAACCTTTTTTCACATCCCCCATGACTACTTGCGTTAGCCCCTTCGGCCCGAGAATACCCGAGCCCGGTGTGGCGATATTGCCCGGAAGGTCGTCATGCAATTGGGGAGCGTCGGGCTTAAGAGCATCATCCACGTCAAAGACCGCTGGAAGGATCTCGTATTCCACGTCGATAAGACGAAGCGCCTCTTTGGCTTTCTCTGCACTAGTGGCTGCCACAAGTGCGACTGCATCGCCTACATAGCGGACTTTACGGTCGAGAATGCGAAGTACCCGAGGTGTACCTCCCTTCCAATCGGGGACGTCTTCCCACGTAAGTACCGCCTTAACGCCCTTCAATCTTCGCGCTTTGCCACAGTCGATCCTTTTTATGACCGCGTGGGGGTGAGGGCTGCGGAGTACTTTTGCGTGGAGGAGATCGGGAAATTTGATCTGTTTGTTGTCGTCAAGGAACTTAGTTGCTCCCGTGACAATGTCAACGGCATCTTTTCTAGGTAAAGCTTTGCCTATGTATCGGTACGTGTCTGCCATTGTGTCACCTCATCTTTTCTGACGCTGCGATGACAGCGTTGACCACCTGGTAGTGGCTGATGCACCGGCAGAAATTGCCGGACAAAGCCTCTTTCACCTCATCCTCCGTTGGTTGGGGGTTCTCGTTGAGGAGGGCCTTTGCGCTCATAATTATGCCCGGCGTGCAATACCCGCACTGAAATGCAGTATGGTCGATAAATGCTTGCTGAAGAGGATCGAGACTACCCGTTTTCGGGTCCCTAAGTCCTTCGATGGTCCTTATTTCCTTTTCGTCACACTCAACCGTGAGAGTCATACAGGAGACCTTGGCCTTTCCATTTATGAGCACGGTGCAGCACCCGCATGCGCCATTGTCGCATGAGATCTTAGTACCCGTCAGACCCAGTGTCTCCCTGAGGGTATAGGCCAATGTGTCTGAGACCTGCAGCTTATCCTCACCCTGTCCGACCTCCAGCTCATACCGTTGATCGTTGACGGTCAGGATGATGAAAGGCGTCCGGCCGGATTTTCTTTTGCTGTCTTTCATCGTTCCCATCACTCAGTCCTCCTTTTTTAATGAATCTGTTGCTTTGACCGAACAGTGAGACCGCCGTATGCACCTCCGAAGCCGAGTTGGCGGGAAAGCCTTGAGGCTGCATCATGCAGCTTGGGCTCGACAAAAGCTCTGTGTTGCGGATTGAAGCGGGCAGCCTCCATAGTGACCATAATGGAGCCCGCGATAGCGCCATGAATGTTGAGTACGGGAGCGGCGATTCCACAGACGCCATCATAGTATTCCTCTCGCCCGTACGCGAGCCAACTCGAGCGTATCGGTTCAAGCTCACGCTCTAAGACGTTCCGATCGGTGATAGTGTTCTCCGTTATAGGGGAAAGCATTACTCGGTCGAGATACGCGCCGGTCTCCTCTTCAGGCATAAAGGCGAGAAAACATTTCCCCGCTGATATCGAGTAGAGGGGGGCGAGCCCACCCGGCGCAATGGAGTACTTGACCGGCCTCTGCGATTCATCCTTATAGAGGAAGAGCATTTGGTCTCCTCTTCTGACGACGATCTCGACATCCTCATTTAATTCTCGAACGAGTCTGCGGACGATTGTGCGCCCCATTCGCACGATATCGAGATTATTCAGATAGCGGCCAACGAGAACGAGTAACCCTGCTCCGAGATTGTAAAGCTTTCGCTGAGGGTCGAAGGATAGATACTCGCGTTCGACAAGATTGTAAAGCAGGAATGAGAGACTGCCCTTTGGAATTCCCAGTATTGTCGAAAGCTCGCTATTGCTCAGGCCCCCATTCTTCGAGGCGATCGCCTCGAGTATCTGCACAACCCTGTCCGCCGATTTGACTACCGCCACGTCTTGTTACCTCCTCTGGCCCGCACTCGCTCCAAGGCTTCCCTTCACTTGCCTCGGGAGCCGAGCCTCTCCAACTCGGTGCCTGCCGGCAGTGTTACTAGATTTTGAATGCTTCCTCCCTACCTGCATATTTTTTTCTAAGCTTCGGCTTTTCAATCTTGCCGGTAGGATTCCGGGGGACGTCGCCGAAGAAGATCTTTCTTGGTCGTTTGTACCGGGGAAGCGGTTCTAAGAATTTAAACATTTCTTCCTCTGTGACCGTCTTGCCGGGTATTATTTCTACGATGGCAGCTACGATTTCGCCGACCCTCTCGTCAGGCAAACCGATAACGGCGGCATCCTTCACGTTTGGATTGGTATGGATAAAATCTTCCACTTCCACAGGAAACACATTTTCCCCACCCGTTATGATTACGTCCTTCTTTCTGTCAACTATCCACAGGAATCCGTCTTCGTCGCACCTCACCATATCTCCCGTAAAGAGCCAACCGTCCCTGAGTGTCTTCGATGTCGCCTCCGGATTCTTGTAGTACTCTCTCATAACCCCGTCACCACGGACGATAAGCTCCCCATTCTGTCCAATGGGCACATCGTTGCCGTTCTCATCCACGATCCGCGCCTCCCAGTTGAACCCTGGTACACCGATCGCTCCTACCTTATGCCGGTTCTCGACCCCCAGATGGACACAGCCAGGCCCGGTAGCCTCACTGAGGCCCATGTTATTGTCAAACTGCATGTTCGGGAAGTAATCTCTCCAGTGTAGAATGAGGCTTGGAGGGACGGGCTGAGCACCTATGTGCATCAGCCTCCACTGGTCGAGCTTGTAATTCTCTATTTTCAGCTCACCGGAGTCAAGCTTCAGTAAAAGGTCCTGTGCCCAAGGCACGAGCAGCCAGACAATCGTTCCTCCTTCTTCATTCACTGCCTCAAGAACCCATTCAGGGGAAACGCCCTTGAGGATCACCGCCGACCCTCCCACGATAAGGCTACCGAACCAATGCATCTTAGCGCCTGTATGGTAGAGGGGTGGAATGAGTATGAAAATATCTTTTTTGGTCTGATGGTGATGAGCATGTTCTGTGATACAGGCCGATATCATATTCTTGTGGGTAAGCAGTATCGGTTTTGGCTGGCCTGTTGTGCCTGAAGTAAAGTAGAGACCGCAAACATCATCAGAGCCTAGATCCGTATTCAAAGGCGCAGGAGAAGCCCCATTTACCAAATCTGAAAAACTTTCAGCATAGTCCGGAATATTATCGCCCACACAGATATAATCCTGGACGGGTAGTTGATTCTTGACCGCGGCGACCCTGGCTGTGAACTCCTCGTCGAAGACCATCAATCTCGGTTCCGCAACGTCTGCGCAATACTTCAGGTCATCAGCAGTAAAGCGAAAATTGAGAGGCACTACCCAGGCGCCCGTTCTGACTATTGCAAAATAGGCGGCAAGCCAGTCTATAGAATTGTTCATGAAATGGATGACCTTGTCCCCCTTCTTAATGCCCTTTTCAGACAGGACCCTGGAGAACCTGTTGGCACGATCGTCAAACTCCTTCCATGTGATCTGTTTGCGTTTCCGCTCTGCAGGTATCCTTTCAACGAGAGCCACATCGTTTGGATACATTCGGGCGTTTCTCGCCAGCATCTCACCGATATGAATGCACATGTCACCCATTGTGGGCCTCCTAATTCTTAGGTCCGTAAGTTTTGTTCTTAAGGCTTTTATTCGCCGATATTCCCTATCCAGCCATCAGCATGTCCATCATTACCTGGTTATAGTTTACATATGTAAACTTAGTTTTGTTTTGTATATTTATGGATGGTACACTGTGGGATAATAGCTTGTCAAGAGAAAACTCTGTAAGAATAGCCGTATTCCCATCCTTTCGCCCACTTCCGTTGAAGGCTACCACGTACATGTTTCCCTCCCGGGTCAGGGACTTTAGGGACATTGCTTCTCAACGTTCCCAAATCCATGTTCTCTTCTCTTCAACCGCGCCATGAGAACCCTGTAAGCCAGAGATTGTCATTTCTACTATTGCACAAATCGCACAGAATTCAAAGTAGATACCTCAGAAACTGTGGGACAGGTCCTCGTCCGCCCGCCCCCGCCATAAGGCGGTGGTTGGGTCATTTTTTAAGAAAACAGCCGGCATGTTTTTTGTCATGCCTCGTTGTCACCCCTCCTTGTCATGCCTGGTTGTCGTTCCTGGTTGTCACTTTGACAGGAAGTGGGAAAAGGAGGAAACTCTTATGAGGCCGGATATAGCCCGGTCCGTTGCAGCCGGATTCAAAAGGTCCCGTAAACCGGCAGTGCTCTTTGACAATTGACGCGCAATAGCCCCATTCGACGGTGACGTAACGTCGCCGGCCCCGGAGGAGCCGGCCGGGATTCCCTTCCGGCCGGGTCAAATTCAGCGCCAACCCGTTCCTGTCTTTGAGGGCCCGGAGCGAGTTTCGATGAATAATGTGTAAGACAAGGGGCCGCACACCGGAGGCGTACTGTACCGTACGTTGAGGATGTTGCGGCCCGGAAGTCGAGCGCATTAGGCGCGGAGGGCGCCCGGCCCCCATACCCCCCCCTAAAACCGTGCAGAATCGTGCACTTTCGTGCACCCCCCGTCTGAAATACCTTGCAAGAGAAGGGAATATGAAGGGAGCGGTGGGGACGCGGTGAGTGAAAAATGCACGCTGAAAAGGGTAAAAAGGGGGTAAAAGCAGTAAAAAATGTCAGAAACAACCGTTTTTACGCTATTTCGTGCACACAACGGCACCACTGTAATTCCAGCATCGATCAAGATTGTACTCGATGCCGGATCGGGCGGCCGGCCGACGAAAGAAGAATCGACGTCCTGCCATGGATGGAGAGCCCTGCCCATGAGGGCGGCGTGACCGGAGTAGGGATAGCGGGAAAGATCGGTAAGGTCATTGATGATTCCTGCTCGTATGGGATTGAGATGAATGTAGCAGACGAGTTCGGCCAGATAGGCGTCTTCCCGGCAGAGGGTCGACTTATAGCGGTTCTGGAAGAGTTGGCCGTGATGGTGATGTCTCTTATTGAAGACGACCGCATGACCGGTGAGGAGGCGGGTCATGACCGTATGGAGGGGGACCGTGCCACTCATGACCCTACGCAGCAGCAGCCCTGCTCTTTACCGAGTCATTTCAGAGTTATCTTGACAGCCTGAAAGCTGATGTGTACGCTAGTACACATCAGGAGGTGCCGGATGAGAACAAATATCGTCCTTGACGAGAATCTTGTGGAGGAGGGGTTGCGGTTGAGCGGAGCTAAGACCAGGAAAGAACTCGTCAATCAGGCATTGCGCGAACTTGTAGAGAATAGGAGACGCCGTAATCTGCTGGATCTGGAAGGGAAGATCAAATTTGCGGACGACTACGATTACAAAAAGGCTCGCGAGGGGAAATGATCCTGGTTGACACCTCCGCGCTCATTGATTTCTTTAGGGGCATGAAGAGCGAGACGGTAGATAAGTTGGAGTGGGTATTACAGAAAGCCATTCCTTTTGGTATCAACTCGTTCATCTTTTAAGAAGTGCTGCAGGGTGCGGCCTCTGAAAAGGAGTATTCGCTGCTTGACAGCTATCTTCGAACCCAGCGATTCTATCACCTCATGGATGCCATCGAATCATATGCCGGCGCTGCCAGGATTTACATGGATTGCCGCAAGAAAGGGATCACAGTGAGGAGTACTATCGATTGTTTGATCGCTGAAACGGCCCTGGAGTATGATTTGCTGCTGCTCCACAGTGACAGCGATTTCACTGCAATAGCACAAATTGTACCTCTGAAAATCTACTAACTAAAGTTTCGCACTCAAATCATTGCCAAGAAATCGCTCCTATGCCTTGAGAATACTCGCTTTTTGATAGGAAAGCAGCCCCGGATTCGGTAGGGGCGAAGGGGATGTTCTTAAGAAAGTAAATAACTTCCCTCCCGTCATTTTTTTCTTGACACGGACAGTGAAATTGATTAAACGTTTAGTCAACATTGCGCTGAACACCTCATCCATTCCTTGTTCGTCGGGTCGGGGAGAGACGTGAGGAACAACTGGCAGTCCATGAAGGAGAGAATAGTAAAGGAGAGCACAGCCCTCTTCCTTCACAAGGGGTTTCAGGGCACCACCATCAAGGATATCACGGACGCCGTCGGTCTCACGAAAGGGGCTTTCTACTGGTATTTCAAGAGCAAGGATGATCTCCTTGAGACCATCCTGGAGGAGTGGGAGAAGACATTTCTCGGGGGATTGATAGAGGCCGATGCAGCGGTCGAAGGCGGCTTCCTGGATAAATTCAAGCGATACCATAAGTATTCGACCGAATATGCCGTGCATCACCGCGAGCTGTGCCTGGTCTGGACCATCCTCGCCGCTGAGATCACAGGCAGCGGCCTTAAGGCCGAGAGAACGCTCAGGGGCGGCCTCGAGAGGTATATCGGGTTCGTAAAGGGTCTCATCGCGGCAGGGAAGGCAGAGGGCGCGGTGAAGGCGGATTTTGATCCATCCGTCCTTGCCGACACAATCATCGCAATGCACAATGGGGTCCTGCTCCAGTGGTACATCAGGGACACCGACCTTGAAGGGCCGCAGCTCGCGAGGGCGTTCAGAAATGTCCTGCTGTCGGGCATAACAACAGCCGGGGCTTGAACAAGACGGATTTGAAGCCGTTTTTTGCGATAGAGCACAAAACATCAAAGGAGGCTACGGATGAAAGATGTGGTTATAGTGGGCGCCACACGTACGCCCATAGGGACATTCGGTGGTTCTTTGAGGGATGTAAAGGCCATCGAGCTCTCTCAATTCATTATCGAGTCGGTCATCAAGCGAACCGGCATAGAGAAGAACCTGGTGGACCAGGTAATTCTGGGCAACTGCTTCGAGCCGATCGATCACAATATCGCCCGCATCGGTCTCGTGAAGGCAGGTCTTCCCCTGGAGACCACGGCTTTCCATATTGTCGCGACGTGCGGATCGGGCATGCAGGCTATTATGTCGGGTGTGCAGAGCATCCGCGACAATAACGCCGATTGCGTTATTGCCGGCGGCGCCGAGAGTATGAGCACGGCACCCTACCTCCTGCCGACCGCCCGGTGGGGATTCCGGCTCCAGCACCATCTTGCCGTCGATATGATCTGGAGATCGATGCAGGAGCATCCTATCGGCGGGGGAATGGGACTGACCGCCGAAAACCTGGCAGAGCAGTATAACATCCCCAGGGAGGAGCAGGATGCCTTTGCACTGCGAAGCCAGCAGAACGCCGGCAGGGCTATCAGGGAGGGACGCTTCAAGGATGAGATCTCGCCCGTGCCTATCCCCCAGCGCAAAGGGGAGCCAAAAATGTATGACACGGACGAGCACCCGAAGCCGGACATGACCATGGAAAAGCTGGCGGCCCTGCCCCCCGCATTCAAGAAAGGCGGGACGGTTACCGCGGGCAATGCGTGCGGCATCAATGACGCGGCGGCGGCTGTCATCCTTATGACTACGGAAAAAGCGCGGGAGCTGGGCCTCCGGCCAATGGCGCGCATCGTGAGCTACGCGGTGGCGGGGGTGGACCCGGCATATATGGGTATCGGGCCGGTGCCGGCAACCAGGAAGGCGCTGAAGCGGGCCAACCTCAACCTCGACGATATCGAGCTTATCGAGATCAACGAGGCCTTCGCGGCACAATACCTGGCCTGTGAACGGGACATGGGATGGAATCGCGATATCGTCAACGTCAACGGGAGCGGCATATCCCTTGGCCACCCTGTCGGCTGCACGGGCGCAAGGCTTGTGGTGACCCTCCTCTATGAGATGGAGAAGAGGAATTTACACCGCGGACTGGCGACGCTTTGCGCCGGCGGCGGCCAGGGCTTTTCGACAATTATAGAAAGGGCCTGAAGGGATGACGAGGACTGCAAGGGCGGCGATTGTTGCCGCCTGTAAGTGAAACCCAGGGGAGGCTCACGCAAGAAGGCGCGCCGTACAGGGGGAAGCATGGATACGTTGGAGGTGAAGTCCGGTTGGGAGTTGACCGAGGAAGAGTGGCCCGACTCTAAAGGAAAAATTTTCAGGGACAGGCCGAAAAATGTCGCGGAGCTGCTGGAAAACACGGTGAGGAAATATCCGGACCGCATCGGCTTTATCGCGGGCGACCGCCGGCTGACTTACAGGGAATTCGATGGAATAGTAAACAGGATCGCCGCGGGGCTGGAGAAACACGGGGTAAGACAGGGAAGCCACGTGGCCATACTCCTCGCCACGCAGCTCGAATTCCCGATGAGCTTCTTTGCCCTGATGAAACTGGGCGCTATTGTCATCCCTCTCAATACGAGATTCAAGAGCGAGGAGCTGGCGTATGAGATAAACGATTCAGAGAGCACGGTACTGATAGTCGACGAGGAGTACTGGCCGATGATCGGGCCCGTGGCCGACCGGCTGCAGACCGTCAAGAAAATCTTTTTCCAGGGGGCCGGAGCCCCCGAGGGGACTTTGCCGTTTTCTGCATTGAGGGAAAACGAGGAAGACGTCTTCACGAGGGCTGTGTTGACGGAATCGGACGATGCGGCGATTATGTATACCTCCGGGACGACAGGGAAGCCCAAGGGCGCCGTATTGCACCACCGTGGCTTTGTGCTGACGGCGATGCTGGCGGCCGACTTTATTCAGTACAGACCTGAAGACAAGATGATGTGCTGTATACCCCTCTTTCACATTACGGGCATTTCAGCCGTCATGCTCCCTCCGATTTTCAGCGGCGCCGGGGCCGTCTACATGAGGCAGTACAAGACCAAAGATTTTCTTGAGCTTATGGACAGGGAAAAGGCAACGCTCTATATGGGCGTCGTCAACGTCATCTGGCTTATGGTCAATGCTCCGGATTTTGACAAGCACGATTTCTCCTCCTTCAGGGTGGCCCTCTTTGGCGGCTCTTTTGCCACCGAGGAAATGATCAGGGGCATCTTCAAAAGGCTGCCTCATCTCCGGATAAGTGTAGGGTACGGGCTGACCGAGAGCTTCGCCATCGTCACGTCGACACCATTTGAGGACGCCCTCCGGAAAATACAAGCCGTCGGCAAGCCGCTCCCCACAATCGATGTGAGGATAATGGATGACGAAGGGAATCCACTGCCGCCGGAGGCTATCGGAGAGATCGTGGTCAGAAGTCCGAAAACCTTTAAAGGATACTGGAAAAAGCCGGAGGCCACGAAAGAGACAATTGGCGACGGCTGGCTCCATACGGGCGACATAGGCAAGATCGATGACGAAGGCTTTGTGTACATACTTGACCGCAAGAAAGACATGATCAACCGGGGCGGAGAAAAAATATACTGCCTCGAAGTGGAAAACGTGCTGTGCGAGAATTCGAAGATCCTGGAGGTGGCGGTAGTCGGGGTTCCGGACCCCGTGATGAATGAAGCGGTGAAGGCGTGCATTGCATTGAAGCCCGGCGAAACCGCCACCGGAGACGAAATCCGCCAATTCTGCGCGCAGCGTCTCGCAGACTATAAAGTGCCCAAGCATGTGGAGTTCATGGAGCAGCTTCCAAGGAACCCCGCGGGCAAGGTGATCAAGCCGGAGCTGCGGTACGCGCCGGAAGAGCACAACAAGAAATGATTTCTCAAAAAGTCGCGAAAGGGGCATGTGTATGAGCGCTAAGGTAGCCTTGATAACCGGGTCGGCCCGGGGTATCGGCAGGGCAATTGCCATCGGGCTCTCAAAGGAGGGCGTCCGGATCGTCGTCAACTATCAGTCACGGCAGGATGCGGCAGAATCGGTCGCCCGCGAGATAACAGAGGCCGGAGGCGAGGCCCTTGTCGTAAAAGCGGATGCAGGGAACGACGGGGAGGTCAAATCGATGGTGGACCGGGCAGTGGAAAAATGGGGGGCCGTCGATATCCTCGTCAACAACGCCACCACCCACAGGGGCGGAAGGATCCAGAAACTGAAACTCGAAGAGTGGAACCTGGTTATCAATTCAGCCCTGGCAGGCGCCTTTCACTGTTGCAGGCATATAGTCCCGATAATGATCGAAAAGAACTGGGGCAGGATTATCAACATCTCCTCGTATGTCGCCCTGCACGGTTTCCCGGGCGACACGGCTTACGGTGCGGCCAAGTCCGGGCTTCTCGGCCTGACCATGTCGCTGGCGAAAGAGGTGGCGACCAAGGGTATCACCGTAAATGCCGTTATACCCGGGTTCTTTCCGACCGATATGACGAGGGGGCTTTTCGATACACCGGAAAAACTTGACCGGGAAATGCAGAATATACCCATGCGCCGTCCCGGGAAGCTGGAAGAAATTGCGGACATGGTCAATTTTCTCGTGTTCAAAGGCGCGTATATTACCGGATGCGTCATCAGGGTCGATGGCGGGCTGGCCATGTAGGCCCGATACGCCAGGGGGCACGCACCGCCTGTCGCGAATGGATCGGTCCATTCGACAAGGTAACGCTTTGCGGGAGGCATGAAGACGATGAGAAACGCTCAACAGTACATAGAGAGCCTTCGGGATGGGCGGGAAGTCTACATACATGGGGAAAGGGTGGAAGATATCACGCAACACCCTTCTTTAAGGAAGGCGATCGACCATGGCGCCCTCGATTACGAGCTCGACAAGCGGCCGGAACTGCGCGACCTCCTCGTGACGAAGTCGCCGCGAACGGGAAACGAGATCAGAAGGTATTTCGAGATGCCGCGGTCGGCGGAGGATTTGCTGAGAAGGCAGGAGCTGATCGAGACGACCACGAGGGCCGATGCTTCCTGGGTCGTCTTCATGAAGGAGATCGGGACCGATGCCCTCAATGCCCTCAACATGGTCTGTGATGACATCGATAAGAAATACGGGACCGAATATGCGTCCCGGGTAATGAAATACTGGCAATACCTTGAAGAACACGATCTTAGCATGGCCGGGGCCGTCACCGACGTGAAGGGAGACCGGCGTTTGAGACCCTCTGAACAGGAGATGCCGTACTATTACCTGAAGGTCGTCGAGCGGCGTCCGGACGGGGTCGTGGTGAAAGGCTGCAAGGTGCATACCACCTCCTCCCCTATCACGAACGAGCTTTTCGTCCTCCCCACGAGGGCGATGGCGGAGAGTGACAGGGACTACTCCATTGCGTTCGGCATACCGGTAAACACACCGGGCGTCAAAATCATTTCACGCCCTGAGCGCGGCGACCTTGCCGAATTCGATTACCCCCTGAGCGCCCGCCATACGACCCTGGAAGCCATGACCATATTCGAGGACGTCTTTGTGCCGAATGAAAGAATATTTATGAACGGGGAGTGGGAGTTTGCGGGCCCCCTGGCCAACTGCTTCGCCACGTGGCACCGGTTCACCGGCATCTCCTACAAGTATCCTTTCAGCCAGATGATGATCGGCGTATCCGCCCTGGTCGCGGATTACAACGGCGTTCCCAAGGCCCCTCACATCCAGGACCGGATCACCGATCTCGTGATCTACGCGCAATGCATCAAAACCTTCGGCCGGGCGGCCGCCACGCAATGCATAATAACCGACAACGGAGTCGCCTATCCGAATCCGCTGCTCTGCAACATCGGCAAATACCTCTTTGCCTCCGGCTACCATACCTCAATGAAGGCAGTCCAGGAGATTGCCGGTGGTCTGCCGGCCACGGGCCCGACGGAAGCGGACTGCAAGAACCCCGCGACAAAGGAACTCATCGAGCGCTACCTCGGCGGACGCAAGGGAGTGGACGCAATCAGCAGGCTTAAGGTCATGAAGCTGGTCCGTGATATGGGCGGTACGGACGGCGCGGGAGAATGGTGGGTCGGGACACTTCACGGCGAAGGATCGCTTCAGGCCCAGCGCATGTCCATTTCGAGGGAATATGACGTTAAAAAATGCGTTGACTACGTAAAAACACTCTTGGGGGTGAAATAAAGAAGCGGAGCGGCATCCGGCGATTTCTTTCTTGACAAGAGCCGGGCGGCTGGATTAACGTTGACGAAATAATGTGCGAAAATGGAACCGGTCCCCGGCATGGGGATACACTCTATTGACACAAGGGGGTATATACGATGAAGAGTTACATGAAGAATTCTTTTATTACCGTCTGCGTGATTGCGTTGGTCGCGTGCTTTCTGTCTCTACCGGCCTCGGCGCAATCCGTCATCAGAATGAAATACACGAGCTTTATGCCGCCGACCCACCCGATCTCCCAGTTATCAGAGCAATGGTGCAGGGAGCTGGAGAAGAGGACGAACGGGCGCGTCAAAGTGGCCTATTTCCCCGCCGGCACGCTCGTCTCGGCAAACCAGACTTATGACGGGGTCGTGAAAGGCATTGTCGATATAGGTTGGAGCATAATGTCCTACACACCAGGCAGGATGCCCCTCTCGGAGGTGATCGTCCTCCCCCTCGGCTACAAGAGCGGCGGTCAGGCCACGCGGATGGCGAACGCCTTTTACCAGAAGTTCAAACCGAAGGAATATGACGACGTGAAGCTCTTCTACCTCCACGCCCATGGCCCTGGGTGGTTCCATACAAAAGGACCCGTCAACAAGATCGAGGACCTGAAGGGTCTCCGGATCAAGAGTGATGCAAACACATCGAAGGTGGTGGCCGCCGCAGGCGGGTCACCCACTACAATGCCGATGCTTGAGACGTACGACGCCCTGAAAAGGGGCCTCGCCGACGGTGTGCTGCTCCCCATGGAGACATTGAAAGGCTGGAAGTTCGGAGAGGTCTGCAAGCACACCTATGTAAACCACGGCAATGCGTACGGGAACGGTTTCTTCGTCGCCATGAACAAGCAAACCTGGAATTCCCTCCCCAAGGACATCCAGCAGATCATCGACAAGCTCAACGAAGAATGGTTTGAGAAACAGGCGAAAATGTGGAGTTGGATAGACGAGGATGGGCTTGAGTTCGCGAAGAAGACGGGCCAGAAGATCGTGTACGCAAGTCCCGCGGAAGAAGCACAGATGGCAGAGAAAATGAAACCCCTGTTCGATGCCTATGTAAAAAACATGAAGGAGAAGGGCCTGCCCGGCGAAGAAGCGCTTGCGTGGTGCCGGAACTGGCTGAAGACTGCGCCGGCGGATTAGGACTATCGACTTATCGCCCCCGGGGCGTGCAGGTGCGGCCCCGGGGCTTTCTTACAAGGGGGAAGCAATGTGGCTTATCTTTGAACGAAGGATGTGCAGGTTTCTCTTGCTGATAGCGGGCGCCACCCTCGCTTTCATGCTCATTTTCACGCTCATCGACGTGGCGATGAGGGTAGCGGCGAAACCGATCGTCGGCGACTATGAGATCATCTCGTTTCTGGGCGCGGTGGTGATCGGGTTTTCTCTTCCGTACACCTCGTCGCTCAAGGGGCATGTCTATGTCGATATCTTGATCGATAAGCTGCCGAAGCATATGGGAGACGCGATGACCGTCGCGACACGCGTCCTCAGCATCGCCCTCTTTCTCTGGATAGCCTGGAACTTCGTCGTCATGAGCCAGGACCTCATAAGATCGAAGGAGGTCACGCCCGTATTCAGGCTGCCGTACTACCCGATTTCTTTTGGGCTCGCGTTTTGCTGCATCGTTCAATGTTTTACCCTCGTCTCGCAGATCATCGCAATTGTTCGGAGGCCGGCATGAGTGAAGTAACGGTAGGAATACTGGGTATATGTCTGCTGATGGCGATGTTCTTGACGGGCATCGAGCTGGCTTACGGCATGACCCTGATCGGTTTTATCGGGATCGGTTATCTGGGCAGGTTCAGCGCCGCCTCCAATCAGGTTGTCAAAGATTTCTTCGACACCTTCACCTCCTACGGATTCACCGTGATCCCCATTTTTGTGCTCATGGGTCAGGTGGCGTCGAACTCGGATATTGCGAAAAAGCTTTACAATTCAGCCGAAAAATTCGTGGGCCACATCCCCGGCGGCATAGCGATGACCACCGTCGTGGGGGCAACCCTCTTCAAAGCCATGTGCGGCTCGACACTTGCCACCTGCGCCACCTTTGCGGGTATCGCAATCCCGGAGATGACACGGCTCGGGTACAGCAAGAAGCTTTCCCTGGGTGTCGTCGCCTCGGTCGGGACCCTCGGGATGCTGATCCCTCCGAGTGTTTCCCTTATCATCTTCGGCATCGTGACGGAACAATCGATAGGCAAGCTCTTCCTCGCCGGCATCATTCCGGGACTGATTATTTCCCTGTTTTTCATATTCGTTATTTACGGCTGGGTCAAGATAAACCCCTCGGTCGCCAAGTTGGCGCCTAGATCGACATGGGCAGAGCGCATCAAATCGGCGCCTGACTTCTTCTGGGTGGGAGTTATCTTCTTCGTTGTTATCGGAGGGATGATGGAAGGCTGGTTCTCGCCTACGGAGGCGGGGAGCATCGGGACTGCCGCGGTGCTGATACTGGCGTTTACAAGGGGGTTCCCCTTTGGAAAATTGGTGAAGGCCTTCGAGGAATCCCTCCGGACCGCCTGTATGGTGCTCCTCCTTATTGCGGGCTCACAGGTTTTCGGCCATTTCCTCGCGGTCACGTCGATCCCTTTCATCACCGCCGACTGGGTAGCCGGTTTGCCTATTAACAGGAACCTTGTGATGATCCTCATTATCTTCATCTACCTGCTCGGTGGCTCCTTCATCGACGATCTGGCCTTCATGATCCTTGCCACCCCCATCTTTTTTCCCGCTGTCCTCAAGCTGGGGTTTGACCCTATTTGGTTCGGCATCATAATCGCCGTTACCCTCATGATCGGTGTTATCATACCTCCCGTGGCCATCGCGGTTTTTATCGTGAAGAACATTACGGGAGAGCCGTTTAATGTGATCTATGCGGGCGTCTATCCCTTTCTCCTTGCCCTTGTGGCGTGCGGTGCGCTCCTTTTTGTCTTCCCTCAGATAGCCCTATGGCTGCCGGGGTTTGTGGGGTAATCGAAAAGGAAGGGAGAGATTGATGTCATGAGAGATGGGGGAAACTGAAAGGAAACGTCATTTTTTTTGAAAGACCGGAACCTTAAAGGCAGTGAACGGATATGAGAAGGTCATGACGGCGCCGGGGCCTGGAAGACCATGCGCAGTCCGGACGGCAGAATTCATAGACGAGGAGGCATTATGACATTCAAGGAAATAGGAGTAGTCGGCTGCGGCGCCATGGGCGCGGACATTGTCCAGTTGGCCCTTAAGGGGGGGTATTCGGTCGTCGTAAGGGAGATGAGCGAAGAGCTCCTCACGAAAGGCCAGGACCGCGTGAAAAAAGGCGCCTACAAGCTCGTCCAGAAGGGAGTACTGCAAGAGCAGGAAGCGGACGGCATGCTCGCCAGGTTGTCGGGCACTACCGCCTTTGAGGACCTTGCGGCCTGCGACCTGATCATAGAAGCCGTCTTCGAGGACCTCCAGGTCAAGAAAGACCTGTTTCAGAGTCTGGATCGCGTGTGCAAGAAAGAGACGGTCTTCGCGAGCAACACCTCATCCCTCTCGGTGACCGACATGGCTGCCTCGACATCGCGGCCGGCCCAATTCGTCGGCATGCATTTCTTCAATCCTGCGACAGTGATGCCCCTTGTGGAAGTAATCAAGACCATCGCAACGGATGCCGACGTCCTGCAGTCGGTAATCGACTTCGCCAAATCCGTCGGAAAACTTCCGGTCCTGGCAAAGGACAATGCAGGCTTTATCGTCAACCTCCTCCTCACCCCCTACCTGATGGACGCCGTGCGCGCGGTAAGCGAAGGTGTCGCCACCGTGGAGCATATCGACATGGGGATGAGATTCGGCTGTAACCACCCCATGGGCCCTCTTATGCTTGTCGATTTCATCGGCCTCGACGTGCTGGTGAAGGGCGCAACCTCAATGTTTGAGGAATACAGGGACAAGCGCTACGCCCCGCCGCCGATCCTGAAAAAGATGGTGACCATGGGATACCTCGGCCTGAAATCACGCAAAGGCTTTTACGACTGGTCCGACCCCAAGCACCCCGTGCCGTCCGACCTTGCCCTATAGCCGCGCTAAAATGAGGAATCATGATATGTGTGAGCCAACCGTTTTGTGTGAAGTAAAAGAGAGCATAGGCTATTTGACGCTCAACAGGCCCGAGGCGATGAACAGTTTCACGAAGCGCACCGTCGACGACCTCGTTGCTGTCCTCAGCAGGTGTAAAGAGGACGATAACTGTCGTGCCGTGATCGTCACCGGGTGCGGAGATAAGTCGTTTAGCGCAGGCTCGGACCTCACTACTTTTCTTGAGGAAGCTGCCAAGCCCCTTGGGGGGAGAGAGTGGTCCCGCTACGGGCAGGCCGCCTTTAACCACTTTGACCGGCTCGGTAAGCCTTCCGTTGCGGCAATCAACGGTGTAGCCATGGGTGGCGGCCTTGAGCTGGCGCTGGCCTGTACCTTCAGAATAGCCTCGCAAAAAGCAAAGATGGGTTTCACAGAGATCGCTCTCGGGTTTCTTCCCGGCTGGGGAGGCCATTCAAGGCTCACAAAATTGATTGGCAAAGCAAAGGCGGCGGAGCTTGTACTGACCGGCGACCTGATCGGCGCCGAGCAGGCATTGGCAATGGGCGTCGTCAACAGGGTCGTGGCGCCCGAAGAACTGGTGCCCGCGTCTGTCGCCCTTCTGGCGAGGATAATAAGGCATAGTCCCATTGCAGTAAAAGTGGTGCTGGAGGCTCTCCACAATGCGCAGTACCAGAGTCTGGAAGACTCACTCATCCTGGAATCGAACCTTGGCGGGCTCGCATGTGCCAGCGAAGATGCCAAGGAAGGCTTGAAAGCCTTTCAGGAAAAGAGAAAACCGATATTCAAGGGACGGTGAGATAAGGCAAAAGCCCTTGCCCACCATGGAGGCTCATGATGACCTATGAAGCTGTGGCTCTTGAAAACAAAGAGCATATAGGGACTATCCGCTTCAACCGTCCGGAGCAGATGAACGCCGTGAATACGCACCTGACCGCCGAGCTGCTCGACGCGCTCTTGCGGCTGGACCGGGATGACGAGGTACGGGTAGTCATTATTACCGGCACAGGGAACGCATTCTGCGCAGGGCTGGACATTGCTGAGGCAATCGGGAGGATTGAAGAGAACCGCCCCATCCTCTCATCGCCAAGCCACATGGTGCCCGCCCAGATGAGCGTCCCATGGATTCCCTTGATTATCAGGCAGATGAAAAAACCGGTGATCGCCATGATCAACGGCGCTGCCGTGGGGGCGGGGTTTAGCATCGCCCTTGCCTGTGATATACGGATTGCGTCCGATCAGGCCAAAATGGGGGCCCCCTTCGTGCGCGTCGGTCTCACCCCCGAGTTCGGGTCGACCTATACCCTGCCGAGGCTCGTGGGGATGGGAAAGGCATGTGAGCTCATTTTTTGCGGAGACATACTCGACGCCGGGCAGTGCAAGGTCATCGGCCTGGTGAACGAGGTGGTTCCCGCGGCGGAGCTGGAACAGTTTACGTACAGGATGGCGAAGAAGATGGCCCAATCACCCTCCCTGTCCCTTCAATTGGCCAAAAGGGCCCTCTACCAGGGGATGGACGCGGACTTTTCGAGCCAATTGCAATTTGAGGCGCTTGCCCTCGGTACCTGCGCCCGGACCGAAGACCATCTAGAGGCGCTTAAGGCGTTCCTTGAAAAGAGGAAGCCCGTTTTTAAGGATGTGTAAACCGCCAAGAGGGGCAGCACATAGTCGCGTCCGCGTCGTTACGTCTATTCTCCCCTTCCGAGCACCTCCCTCGCTATGGTCAGTTTCTCGATTTCCCGCGCCCCCTCGTAGATCTCGACAATTTTTGCATCCCGGTAAAAACGCTCCACATCGTACTCGGCGATGTACCCGTATCCTCCGTGGAGCTGCAGCGCGTCGTTCGTCACGCTCACCGCTATATTTCCCGCAAAAAGCTTGGCAATGCTGATGATCATGGGATCGAACTTACCCTTGTCGACAAGCCAGCATGCCTTATAGAGCGTATTCCTCGCGACCTCGATTTTCGCCGCCATTTCCGCGATCATAAACTGAATCCCTTGAAACGAGGCGATGGTCTTCCCGAATTGGCGCCTTTTCTTCACGTGGGCAACTGCCTTGTCAAACGCGCCTTGGGCAACACCTACGCCTGAGGCCGCCGCGATAAGCCTGTTTATATTGAAGAGGTGCATGACTTGTCTGAAACCCGCGTTCTCCACACCCCCGACAAGGTTGCCTGCCGGGACCCGCACGTCGTTGAATGAGAGCTCGGCCGTGTCCGAGGCCCTGATGCCCATTTTGCCCGTGATCTTTTCAGCCTTAAAACCTGTCCTGTCTTTTTCGACGATGAAGAAACTGTGCCTCTTGTAGCGGTCACCCGATTTCAGGTCCGTGACGCAGAATACCAGCGCCACATCAGCCACGGTACCGTTCGTGATAAACATCTTGCTCCCGTTGATCACGTACTCATCCCCGTCTTTGACCGCGGTCGTGGATGCGAGAAGGACGTCGCTTCCCGCGTCGGGCTCGGTGATCGCGCAACACATGATCGCCTCGCCGGAAGGCGGGAGGGGGAGATACTTTTTCTTCTGTGCCTCCGTCCCGAAGGCCTGGATAATCTCCGCGCCAAACGCCGCAAGGATCACATTTCCGCAACCGGGGTCCACTCTCCAGAACTGCTCCATAATCATCGCATACTCGGTGAACCCCAAGCCCGGCCCGCCATATTCCTCTTTGATAAACGACCCGACAAAGCCCAATTTGCAGGCCTTTTTCCAGACGGCCATGGGGAATTCCTCTTTTTCATCGCAATGCCGCGCCACATCGGGAAACTCCTTTTCCGCAAACTCGCGGGCAGCCTGCTGTATATCTTTTTGTATGGCGGTCAACTCGAAGTCCATATCGTCCTCCTGCGTCTATCGGTACTATCCTGTTCTTTAGATCCGCCCGAAGGCGGCGCCTTCCCTTCACATGTGCTTCACGTAAAGAGGTAAAGCGAAATAAAAAGGGTCGCGATCTCTCGCAACCCTTCGCTATTTTAACCCATTCAGGAGCGAGGGTCCAGACCTTTTTAAACGAGCCATCCGGCGCCGTGCGGCTTTTCGTCCCCAGGCATGTTATCGGCATGTCTTGTGTAGTTTTTATCATGGTTTCTTGACAGATCCGCAACCTCATAGTGTATATTGTATGATAATAATACGTCATACAGATATACACCTGAAGCAGCATGAGGATAACTCATGGAAATTATACATAAAGTAAACCTATCCGAGGCCGTTGGCCAGCAACTTCTGGCCTTGATTTCCTCGGGTGAGCTGAAAGCGGGCGGCAGGCTTCCGCCGGAGTCCGAGCTGTGTCGTCTGCTCGGAGTCAGCCGGACCGCAGTCCGGGAAGGCGTCAGAGCACTTGCAGGGAGGAATGTGTTGACCGTTTCACCCGGTCGGGGCACCTTTGTGAATGAGAATCCGGAGATTATGTTCAAAAACGGCGCATTAACGGTTTTTCTCGATAGGGATGTAGGCAAGACGCTTTGCATCCCTCTTGTCCGTCTTGACCTTGTTCACCTTGGGTTCGGTCACCATATGGGGAGGGATCACCACACAGTCGATGCCGTCTTCGGTAAGCCGGTCGTAGAGGTTGAACCCTTTGAAGCCTGCCTCGTAGATCAGGTGGATCGCGCATTCGGGGAACCTGTTCCTGAGATAGCCGATCAATGCCGGATACTTTGCTTCCATCGATACCTGGTGGATCAGCATCCGCTCACACCGCACCGCGATCTTCCAGGTGCTCTTTGAATCTTCGAGTCCCACAAAAACCTCTTTACCTTTGACCACGAAATCCTGTACCTTATAAATCTTCATCTGGCTACCTCCCTTTCTTTGATTGCGGTGTGTGTCCACCGTGTTGAGAAAGAAGGTAGCCTCTTTATTGTCTCCCGTGCAAGCTACTTTTATAGCATAGACACTTTGTGCGTAGGTGAGGACCCGGACACGCCCCGGCGACAAAGCCAGGCGCGAAAAGACCCCGGCCGCCAGTGGAGGGGGCGGAACCCCCAGTCGGGGCGGCAGCGGGGTCTAGTTGCTCTCTCTGGCCGCCTTGCAGACGTCGAGATAAAGCACTTCATCAGGTGAATCCGTAAAAATACGGATCCAGGGCGAGACTACGTTGAAGGTCCTGGTTCTGCCGTCCCAGTAGACACCCTCGATTTTCAAGGAGCGGTACCTTGCCTCATTGCAGTCTATCTCATCAAATGCGATTATCTCCTTTTGGGGCGAATTTATGGGAAAAGTCCTTTTTCGCCAGGCGCGAACGAGGGTCTTCGACGGGTAGGCGACACTCTCTCTTTCGACGTAATAGTCTACTCCGTGTGCGTCTGAAGCATAGTTCTCCCATTTCCGCTCCCGTCCTTCCTTGCCCGCAACCTCTGCGCTCCCGGAGCTCGTCTCACTCAGCGTCGCGGGTTCAGCCTGCCCGGCCGCGGGCCTGCCGTCATTGTTCGCCTTGCCTGACCGGATGAGGCTGCATGCGACCATCAAGAGGCCAAGACAGCACATGAGAGATGGTGAAAGCCATGGTTTTCGATCCATCATGCGCCTCCTTTCATTTAGTGTGCAACGAAATCCCGTTGAAAGCAAACGAAATAAATAATGGGCCCGAAATGCTTGTTTTTCCACGTCAACAGTTATACTATTGTGCTAAGGAGGGAATCTCATGAAGGTGGGCCTGGTAAAGGAGGATATCTATCTCGACCATATAACGGATGATTTTCACCCGGAGAACCCCGGACGTTTGAGGAGCATTTACGAGATGCTTGAGGAGATCGACCGGGAGGGCCTCGTCTACGTGCCTGCCCGACCCGCGACCAGGGACGAAATAGCCCTTATCCACGAACAACATTATATAACGATGGCAGAGCAGACGAGAGGGAGGGTGCAGACACGTCTCGACCCGGATACAGTCGCGTCAGCCAAATCGTACGACGCGGCATGTATGGCTGCCGGGGGCCTTCTCCAACTTGTCGATGCGGCCGTATCGGGGGAAATCGACAACGGGTTTGCCCTTGTGAGGCCGCCGGGCCATCACGCCGAAGCGGGAAGGGCCATGGGTTTCTGCATCTTCAACAACGTCGCTATCGCAGCGAGGTATCTGGAGAAGAAGTACGGGCTCACGCGCATACTCATCGTGGACTTCGACGTCCATCACGGCAACGGCACGCAGCACAGTTTTTACGAAGACCCCACGGTCCTCTACATATCGACCCATCAATACCCGCATTATCCCGGGACCGGATGGTATGAAGAAACAGGGCAGGGCAAGGGCAAGGGCTATACCATCAATATTCCCCTCACCTACGGCACGAATGATGCCGATTACCTTTATGTTTTCAGGGAAGTAATCGTGCCTGTGAGCCGCCTGTTCAGACCTGAGATCGTGCTTGTGTCGGCGGGATTCGACACTCACCGTAATGACCCCCTCGGCGGAATGGCGGTCACCGAGCGCGGCTTCGCGAAGATGACGAGGATGCTTATGGACGTGGCCGCCCATGAGTGCGCCGGCAAAGTGTGTTTGGTGTTGGAAGGCGGTTATGACATTACCGCTCTTACCAATTCGGTGAGGACCGTCATCATGGAGCTGAAGGAGACGCCCGTCTACATAGCGGAGTACGAGGACGGGGAAACTGACGCGGCGGCACAGATCGTCTCAAAAGTGAAAAAGGCGGTAAAGCCGTACTGGGGGGAATTCTAACGCTCTTTCCAGATCGTTTCCTTTAATTCCTTTCCGACCTTAAAATAGGGTAATTTCTTTTCCGGCACTTCAACTATTTCTCCGTTCTTCGGGTTCCTTCCTTTGTAAGGCTTGTAAGACCTGAGCGAGAAGCTTCCGAAACCTCTTATCTCAACCCTTTCACCATTGATGATCGCTGTCTTTATGGCATCGATAATGGTATCGACGACGACCTTCGCTATTTTCTGGTTAAGGTTTATTTGCTCTGAAAGCTGAGTGACAATATCTATTTTGTTCATAAGGAACCTCCTCCACCACCTATCAATTATTGGGGCTAGCGTCCCCCTCCACCGGCAAGCCACGACCCGCTTCGCACGGGGCCGGGTACCCAGCTCCATATTGCTTGCTGGGTGGCCACCCGGCCTTCCCCTCAAAGAGAAGCTATGTTCGATCCAGAATATAGGTATAGGCATTCCTGAATATCTTCAATCCGTCTCCTTCCACGGGGAGTTCCTCCCGGGACCAGCGGGGATGCTGTGTATAGTGAACGAACGCTTCGGGATGGGGCATGAGGCCGAAAATCCTCCCCGAAGGGTCGCAGAGGCTGGCGATGGACATGACCGACCCGTTAGGGTTGTAAGGAAAGTCAGCCCTTATTTCGCCGTTCTCGTCGCAATATTGCATCACCACGTGACCGTCTCCCGCAAGCTCTGCAACGTCGTTCTCGTTCCCGGCAACAAGTTTTCCTTCCCCATGTCGCACGGGGAGGTAAATTCTATCTATATCTCTCGTAAAGATGCAAGAGGAAAATTTATTCACCTTAAGAAATACCCACCTGTCCTGAAACCTGCCCGACTCGTTAAAGGTGAGGGTTACTTGCTGTCTTTGGTAGTCGCCCTTCAAGGCCGGGAGAAGACCTGTTTTCGTCAGAAGTTGGAACCCGTTACAGATGCCGATGACCAGCTTTCCATCGCTCACGAAGCGTAAAAGCTCATCTATGAAATAATTCGCTGAATCCTTTATCCGCTGGTATTTCCACTTCACGGCCTGCGCTTTTCCGGCGCCGAGATCGTCGCCGTCGAGAAAACCGCCGGGGAGGTTGAGAAAGTCATAGTCATGGATATTCCTGGTCCCCTCCATCAGCGTGCTGATATGGACGATCTCCACGTCAAATCCGGCGAGGCGGTTTGCATGGGCCGTCTCAAGCTCGCAATTGATGCCGTTCCCCGAGAGAACGAGACTTTTGGGTACCTTTTTTCTACGCTGCGCCATAGCTGTGAAGTCCGGCAAGGATAAAGTTTACACCAACATAGGTAAAAATGACACTCATAAAACCGATAATCGAAAGAAGGGCGATCCGCCGCCCCTTCCACACGTTAATGTACTCCGGGTGTATAGAAAATTCAACTAAAAGGGCGTATTATTTGTCCCACCGGCTTCGTCGAACCCCGGCGCCCGGGCATATTTTCCCGGCAACCCTATGTTTGACAGCCATCCGCTCCTGTGGTACAAATGAGCCATGCTGGTGACGAGTATCGGCAGTCTCCCTTTTGTCGAAGTGGAGCAGGCCATCGACGCGGTTATGGCCTGCTGCCCTGAAATTCCCTTCTGGCCCCAGTTGCCGCGTCGCTCGTTTTATGAAGACATGTGCGTCCAGTATCTGGAGCGCACGCCCGCTCTCGTGGTCGACCCCGCCCGCGCCACCGTTTACGTGGATACCAGAAAAACCGACGGCATAGAGCGGTTTTATGAAGAGGTTTACAACGACAACGTCGATGCCTTTGGCATATCGGAGCAGGCTGCGCCCGGTTTTTATGCGCTTCTCGAAAGACTGCCGCGGATGGCGGACAGGATCAGATACGTGAAGGGCCAGTTGACCGGGCCTTTCACCCTCGGGATCGGGCTGAAGGACGAGAACGGCAAGCCTGTCATTTACGACAGCGCCTATTTCGATATCATCAAGAAAGCGCTCCGCATGAAAGCGGCATGGATGATCAAGACGATAAAGCGCGTCTGTCCCGACAAAGAGGTACTCTTATTTTTCGACGAGCCTGCACTGGTCTCTTTCGGCTCTGCTTTCGTATCGGTTTCCTCAGCAGTGGTCACCTCCCTGTTTGATGAAGTGAGAGAGGGCCTGGATGCGTTGGTCGGGATCCACTGCTGCGGTAACACGGATTGGTCCGTGCTCCTCCGCACGGGGGTGGATATCATCAGCTACGATGCCTTCAATTTTATGGAAACCCTCTTCTATTTCCACCGGGAGCTTTCAGCTTTTCTTGCAAGGGGCGGTAGGATTGCGCCTGGAATAGTGCCGTCCTCCGGCGAGGCATTACATGAGGTGAGCCTTGCCGACCTTGCCCGTTTATGGCGCTCATATGAGGTCCATTTGTCCAAAGTGGGGAGCGCCCCCGAACAGGCGACGATTGTCACCACGGCCTGCGGCCTCGGGACATTGAGTGAAGCGGACGCGTACCGCAGCCTGGAGCTGCTCAAGCGGCTGCCGGACGTGGTGGAATCAGGAGGAACGGGTGTCATGCGGCCCGGCGGGTAGACAGTTTCCAAATGCGTTTGCCCTGGCCGGAAGGCTGGGATTCCTTGACAAATAAGGATGATATCATTAACTTATAGTGTGGATACGGCATGGAACCATTAACCGAGAGAGAGAAAAAGGTGCTGGAATTGATCATGACCAGCTACATCGCGTCGGCCGAGCCGGTAGGGTCGAGGACGTTGTCGAAGCTGATCAGCAACAGGTGGAGTCCGGCCACTATCAGGAACGTCATGGTCGATCTGGAGGAGCAGGGGTTTCTCTACAAACCCCACGTGGTCGCCGGCAGGATACCGACGGGAAAGGCCTTCAGATATTACGTGAGCAGCCTGCTGGTGCCCCGTTCTCTCGGAAAACGGGAGCTCCATGTGCTGGAGGGCCTTGCGAGTCATCGGTATTCCCATGTCGAGGAAATTATGGGAGATGCGTCGAGGGCGCTTGCGAACCTCTGCAACTACACGGGCATCGTGGTGGAGCCCAAAGTGGATTTCATGCTCTTCAAAGAAGTCGAATTCGTCAAGCTGTCCAAGACTACTATTCTCGCCGTATTCGTGACCTCCTCCGGCATGGTCCACACCAGGCTCGTCACTACCGAGGAAGAGTTTTCTCAGGAGCTGTTGCACGGCATGAAGGGCTACATGAACGAAAGGTGCGAGGGCTTGCCTTTTTATTCTCTGAGGAAAAGCATATTTGAAGATATGGCGAAAGACAGAGAGGCCTTTCAATCTCTCATGGACAAAATCATGGACGTTCTCGAGCAGATCATGAACAAGGAAGAAGAGAGGGAAGTCTATCTTGAGGGGACATCCCGGTTCATCGGCGTGCCTGAACTCTCCGATATCAACAGACTGAGAGATCTCTTCCATGCTTTTGAAAGAAAGGGAAAATTGCTGAAACTGCTTGACAGGAGCATGGAGCAGGAAGGCATCAATGTGATCATAGGGGCAGAAACCGAAGTGAAGGAAATGAGGGACATGAGTATTATCACGTCGTGCTACCAGATCGACCAGAAGCATCACGGGGTGCTGGGTGTGATAGGCCCTCTCCGTATGAATTATTCAAGAATAATACCCATAGTGCATTATACGGCTCGGGCGGTGACCGACCTGCTCAGGATTATGTGAGGCTGGAGATGAACGATAAAGAGAAGGAACAGCACGGAACTACAAGCGGAGACCACGGGAGGGGCAAGAAGGAAGAGCATCGGGAGCCCGAGCACGAGGACCAGAAGAAGAAAAAGCGGGAAGAGATTGTCGAGGAATTACACGCTTCCCTCGCGGAGAAGGAAAAACAGATAGAGGAACTGAAAGAAAGGATGCTTTACCAGCAGGCGGAATTTGAGAATTTCAAAAAGCTGAAGGCAAGAGAGAAACAGGATGTCCTTAGATTCGGGAATGAAACGCTGATCAAAGAAATGCTGCCGGTAATCGACAATCTGGAAAGGGCGATCGAACACGCGGGAAAGACCGAAGAGGCAAAGAGCATCACGGAAGGTGTTGCGCTCACCTTGAATGGGTTCCTGAAAGTACTGGAGAAATTCGACGTGACCCGGATTGAGGCGTTGGGGCGAACCTTCGATCCGAACCTGCATGAAGCGGTCTATCAGGAAGAAAAGGATGGGGTTGAGCCCGGGACCGTCGTGGGTGAGTTCCAGAAAGGGTACGTGATGCATGGAAGACTGCTGAGGCCGTCAATGGTATCTGTTGCGAAGAAGCCTCAAACGGTGTAAACTGTTGCACCGACATGGGAAAGAATTATTACGACATACTTGGTGTCTCCAATGGCGCAACCGATGAGGAAATAAAAAAGGCTTATAGAAAGCTCGCCCTCACCTATCACCCCGATCGCAACCCGGGCGACCGGGAAGCAGAAGAAAAATTTAAGGAAATAAATCAAGCCTATCAAGTACTGGGTGACCCGCAAAAGCGGGCCGGCTTTGATCGTTTCGGCGCCTCGGACCAATCCGGCGCCTACGATTTCGGCTTTGCCCGGAATTTCGACGACATATTCGGCGATCTTTTCAACGATTTCTTCGGAACTACGCAGCGGAGGAATACCAGGAAGGGGGACGACCTCCGCTATAATCTTGAGATCGAGTTTGAAGAGGCGGTCTTCGGGGTTGAGAAGAACATCGAGACCCCTTACGACGTGAAGTGTTCTTCCTGCAAGGGGTCGAGGATCGAGCCGGGATTTCAGCCGATTGTGTGCAGGGCTTGTAATGGGAGGGGCCAGGTGAGGTACACCCAGGGCTTCTTCACCATCAACAGGACCTGTGAGCATTGCGGCGGTGAGGGCCACTTCATCAAGGACCCGTGCAAGACCTGCAAGGGCAAGGGCTTTGTCAGGGCAAAAAAGACCGTAAAGATCAATGTCCCTCCCGGTGTCGATACGGGCACCCGCCTGAAAATGAGGGGTGAGGGGGCCCGGGGTTTGCACGATTCAGTGGCCGGCGACCTCTACGTGGTGCTGAAGGTGCGGGAGCACCCGGTATTCGAGCGCGAGGGCGATGATATTTACGTGCACACCGAGGTAGATTTCCCGACACTCTGCCTGGGTGGAGAAATCACGGTGCCTGTCCTTGGGACAGAGCTCAACCTGAAGATTCCGCCGGGCACGTCCGCGGAGAAGGTGTTCCGGCTGAAGGGCCTTGGCGTGCCGAAAACCAACGGGTATGGAAGGGGCGACCAGTTTGTCCATCTCCATATAGCGGTCCCAAAGACGGTGACCGACAGGCAGCGGGACCTGCTCGAGCAGCTTTCCAGGGAGTTGCGGAACAACGGAGACACGTCTCGCGCGACGGGGTTTAAAGAGAAGTTCAAAGAATTCTTCGACTGGAAAGAATAGTGGCTGATCTCGCCCTTAGCGTGTCCGGCTCATGCCTATCACGCGTGACCGATGTTGCGGCCTCGCCCTTTCCCGATGATTATACTAAGAGGAAGATAAAATCGACCGAGAGCGAAAGGGGGTAACTGATGAGAGGGGTACTATTCCTGTTGCTGATCGTGCTCGCCCTGGGCTCCGCAGGGACGGCATCGTGCGCGGAGACGGCGCTCACCATTGATAGTGTGCCGAAGATGACCATTGATGAGTTGAAGGGGAGGCTGGACAGCCCGGATCTGGTGGTGATCGATGTGCGCTCGGTCAACGACTGGGAGGAGAGCGCGACCAAGATCAAGGGGGCAGTCCGCGAGGACCCCCGAAAGCTCGCGTCCTGGCTCAGCAAGTACCCGAAGAGCAAGACCATAGTCTTCTACTGTAGTTGTCCGAACGAGGAGACCAGTGGCAGTATGGCACTGCAACTCATGGCAAAGGGATACAAAAAGGCATACGCCCTGAAGGGTGGATGGAAACCATGGGAGGCGGCAAAGTACCCGGTTGACCCGAAGGGGACTGACTGATTCCGGCGCCGATCCGGCCCTTACTGATAATCGGCAAAAAACCTGATATAATTACGCGACATCTTTCGGAAGGCGGCGCTGCAACGGGCCGCCTCTATTTTGTGAGCGAGAAGCATGGTGTACCGGTTTCCCGACAGAGGTTTTATCTATATCACGGGGAAGATCGAGTCCTTTATCTCGTTCTTTCTCTCCCTCGTCCCTGACAGGAGAACCGTATTCTTCTATGAAGGCGAGGATGAAGCACTGCTGCTGAGGGAAGAGATAGAGTTTTTTTCAAAGAAGGAAGTCGGTTATTTCCCGATGTACAGCCACAGGATCTTCGAGAAAGAGGATGAGTCGAAGAGGATAAACTTCCTTTATCGCCTTGTGGAGGACGCACGTTTCACCGGTCTTTTTCCCCTCGCGGCCGTCGATCATCCTCTCTTCTCGCCGGGACGGCTTACGGAAAAGTCGTTCCAGGTGGAGTTTGGCCAGACCCTTTTTCAGGAAGAGCTCGTCGGCTATCTCGCTTCGGCCGGTTATGAGTCCTCCGCGTTTGTCCGGGAACAGGGTGAGTTTGCAAAGAGGGGGGCAATTATCGATGTATTCCCTCCGTCGCTGCCTCACCCGGTAAGGATCGAGTTTTTCGGCGATCAGATCTACTCCCTCAGGTTCTTCGATCCGGTGAGCCAAAGGTCGCGCAATGAAATCGAGCGCGCGCGTCTGATCCCGGCCGGCCTTTCGGTGGATAAGAAGGTTACGATCGTGGACTATCTTCCCGCAGGCTCGGTCGTCGTGCACAAAGGCCTTGACACCATCTGCCGGCAGATCGAGGAGGCCGGAAAGGCGCAGGTAGTCCGGGAAAAATTCAGCGCGTTTTTGAACATCGATATATCGGGCGTGAGGGGCGAGGAAGAGGGCGACGTGCTGGAGGCCGGGTCGAACCAGGCATTGAGAGAGGTCTTCGAGGCGCGGAAAGGTGAGGTATTCAGCTCCCTGGCCGAAAAGCTGAAAGGAGGCTGGTCAGCCTGGCCCTTTGTCTATTTCTTTGCCTCGATGCGCCATCAGGCGGAGAGGCTCCAAGATATCCTCAGAAACTATGGGATCGCCCTTCCGCTCCTGTCGGATATGTCGATTGACGGCAAGGAGAAAGAATGGGCCATTGTGGTGGGGCCGCTGCGGAGGGGTTTCAGGACGGCCGACATCATACTGCTCACCGAGGAAGACATCGTAGGCCCCAAGAAAAGGAGTGTAAAGCATAAATGGGATGGGGTCGACGAGTTCCTCAACTCCTTCAAAGACCTTTCCGTGGGCGACTATATAGTGCACGTGGAGAACGGGATCGGGGTCTATAAGGGTATCAAGAAGCTCAAGGTCGAGGGGAATGAAAAGGATTTTCTCCTCATAGAATACCAGGACGAGGACAAGCTCTACGTGCCGGTCGATTCCCTGGAGCTTGTGCAGAAGTATGTAGGCGGCGAGCGGTCGAAGCCCAAGATAGACAAGCTCGGCACAGGCTACTGGAAGCATGCGAAGAGCCGGGTCAAGAAGTACGTCGAGGACATCGCAAAGGAGCTCATACAGTTCTACGCCGAGCGGGAATTGGCGAAGGGGCATGCGTTCCCGCCGGACGATGAGCTTTTCAGGGAGATGGAGGAGCGCTTCGAGTACGAGGAGACCGAAGGGCAGCAAAGGGTCATCGAGGAGGTGCTCGGGGACATGATGAAGGAGCGGCCCATGGACCGCATCGTGTGCGGCGACGTGGGCTTCGGAAAGACGGAGGTGGCGATCCGCTCGGCTTTCAAAGCGATGATCGACAACAAGCAGGCGGCGGTCCTCGTGCCGACCACTGTTCTGGCGCAGCAGCATTATAAGACCTTCTCCGAGCGATTCCATGACTACCCGGTCAACGTGGAGATGTTGAGCCGGTTCCGGTCGAAAGAAGAGCAGGCCCGAACAGTGGAGCGATTGAAGAAGGGTAGCGTGGATATGGTGATAGGCACGCATCGTCTGCTGCAGAAGGACATACAGTTCAAAGACCTCGGCCTTCTTATCGTCGACGAGGAACAGCGATTTGGCGTGAAGCACAAAGAGAAGCTCAAGTTGCTCAAGAAAGACGTCGACGTGCTCACCCTCAGCGCCACCCCTATTCCGAGGACGCTCCATATGGCCATTACGGGCATCAAGGATCTCAGCATCATCAACACCCCTCCCCTTGACCGGCTGGCAGTGCGGACTCAGGTGGTGAAATTCAACGAAGCGGTCATCAAGAAGGCGGTGGCTGAAGAGCTGAAACGCGGCGGGCAGGTGTTTTTCGTCCATAACGTCATCTATAACATCGGGATAGTCCATGAGCAGTTAAAGAAGATGCTCCCCGATGCAAGAATAGCGGTCGCCCACGGGAAGATGAATGAAAAGGCGCTCGAGCGGATGATGCTCGGCTTCATCGGGGGAAAGTACGACCTTCTCCTCTCTACCAATATCATCGAATCGGGGCTCGATATCTCGAACGTGAACACCATTTTCATCAATAACGCCCACAGGTTCGGGCTGGCCGATCTCTACCAGCTGCGCGGCAGGGTGGGCAGGAGCGCGAAGCAGAGTTATGCCTATCTGCTCGTGCCGAAGGAAGAGGCCCTTACGAAGGACGCCCTGGCACGGCTCAAGATCCTCGAGGAGATGACCGAACTGGGATCGGGATTGAAGGTGGCTAACTATGATCTGGAGATAAGAGGCGCCGGCAATCTACTCGGCAAAGAGCAATCCGGCCATATAAACCTTGTCGGATTTGAGTTGTACTGCCGCATGCTGGAAGAAGCCGTGAAAGAGTTGAAGGATGAGGTCGGGCAGGAGGAGGAGCTCGCGACAGAGATCAACCTTCCTTTGAGCGCGTTCATCCCGGATTCCTACATCGGGGACGAGACAAACAAGCTCTTGACGTACAAGCGGCTCTCCAAGATCAGGACGAGCGATGAGCTTGCGGAGATGGAAGAGGAGCTGAAGGACCGTTACGGCCCGGTCCCTCCCCCGCTCGTGAACCTGCTTCAGATAATAGGTCTCAAGATCCTCCTCACCGGGATGCGGATGAAGCGGCTCGAATGCACGGGAAAGCAGATCATCATACAGGTCACCGAGCGAACGCCGCTGGACATGAAGAAGGTCCTGAAGATGGTAAAAGAGGGCAAGGAACGGATCAAGCTCCTGCCCGACGGAAGGATCGTCATCCAAAACGATGAAAAGCCGGAAGATATCGTCGCAACTGCAAGAAATGTGTTGCTGGAGCTTATGGCGGTATGATATAAGACAAAACATGAGGTGACTATGAAAAAGTATCTTATTTTCTTATTTCTTCTTCTGCCGCTGGTTGCGTGCTCGAAGAAGCATGACGACAAGGTCGTCGCGACGATCGACGGGGAGCAGATCACGCTGCAGGAGTTCAATGCCGAGCTGGACAAGATTCCCATGAATATGAAGATGCTGGTAGCGAGCCAGAGCGGGAAGAAAAACTTCCTTGACAGGCTGATCGTGCAGAAGCTCCTTTTGAAAGAGGCAAGAAAGGACAATATAGAGAAGGACAAGGAATTTCAGGACAAGCTTGCCGAGTTCAAGAGCCAGTTGATCATGCAGACGCTCCTCAGCAAGAAAATCGCGAAAGCCTCGAACTTCTCCGATGAGGAGCTGCAGAAATACTACGAGGCCCATAAGGAAGAGTTCAAGAAAGAACAAGAAATACAGACGAGGCAGATCGTCGTCAAGTCCGAGCAGGAGGCGAAGGAACTGCAGGGGAAGATTGCAAAGGGTGAGGATTTTGCCGATTTGGCGAAAAGGTATTCCCTTGACCCGAGCGCCAAGACAAACGGCGGCGACATAGGCTACCATTCAAAAGGCACGCTCATCCCTGCGTATGAAGAGGCGGCCTTCAAGCTGACAAAGATCGGACAGGTAAGTGCGCCCGTGAAGACCCAGCTAGGCTACCACATCATAAAGCTTGAAGGGGTGAAACCGCCGGCTTATGTGCCTTTCCCCGAGGTGAAGGATTTCATCAGGCAAAAACTGACGCAGGAAAAACAGACCGAGATGGTGCAAAAATATATTGAGGACCTGAAGAAAAGCGCAAAGATAGTCGTTAATGCAGATCTCCTCAAAGAGGAAGGAAAGCAGGCGGAGACCCCGGCAAAGACTGAGGAAGGCGTGAAAACGGAAGGTGCGACCACGCCGGCCGCCGGGACGGCAAAACCGGAGGCGCAGGGAAATGCTCCGGCGAAGACGGGGCCGGAGACCGCAAAATGAAGCCGAGCTTCCTGATCCTGGCCGCGGCCTTCCTGACGCTGGCGCCTTTCGTTTCCCGGGGGGAGGTCACGGACCGGATAATAGCTATTGTCAACGACGAAGTCGTGACGCTGCGGGAAGTGGAAAGGTTCGTGGCAGTCGAAAAGAAGAGCCGCTACTCCTCGATGAACGAGTACACGAGGAACTTGCAGCTCAGGGAAAAACTGGATCAGTTTATTGAAGGGCTGCTTATAAATCAGCAGGCAAAGAAGCTGAAGGTAGAAGTGACCGACAAGGACGTACAGGAGACGATCGACAACATCAAGAAACAGAACCTCATCACGGACACTGAACTGAAACAGCAATTAAAGCAGGACAATATCGACTACAAGGAGTTTATCGAGGGTATAAAGAGGAGCATAATCAGGACCAAGGTCCTGGCAAGGGCCGTCATGCAGGAGATGGATCTGAATGACAAGAGCCTGAAGGCCTACTACGATGCCCACATCAGCGACTATGCACAGGAAGAATACAGGCTGCAGCAGGTTTTCGTCTCATCGCAGAAAAAGGACGCACCTGAGAGGGTGCGGAAAGCGATGCATGCACTTGAGCAGGATAGGCCGTTCGGCGAGGTAGCCAAGGAGTTTTCAGACGATGCGTCAAACGCCCTGGAAGGGGATATGGGTTTTGTGAAGAAAGGGGAGCTTATCCCCGAGTTGAGAGAGGCGGTCAAGCTTCTCATCCCGGGGACGTACAGTAATGTTGTCCGCACCCCCTTCGGGTACCATATCCTCAAGCTGACCGAGACAAGGAAAGTCCAGGCTGCTTCTTTTGAGTCCGTCAAGGAGAGCGTCAGACAGAGGCTCTTTCAGATAGAGTCGGAAAAAAGGTACAAGACATATATCGCCAAGCTGAGGTCCTCTTCGTATATCGAGGTCAAGATCTGAAAAGAATAGCGGTAACCATGGGGGACCCCGCCGGTATCGGCGGGGAGCTCATTCTGAAGGCCCTCGAAAAGCTCACCCGGCGGAGCATACCGGTCATTATCGGGGATGCTCCGGTTCTGGAGTCCCTCAGCCGGCACATGTTTCACGGCACGGAGTTCAGGATGAAGCCGCTGGGGCAGGCATCGGCCGGCGAAGCGGAGTTTGTGGACCTGGGGGTGATGAAAGGGGAGGTCCGTTTGGGGTTGAGCGACGCCGCCTGCGGCGCGGCATCGTACCATTACCTGAAAGAGGCCTTAAAGCTCATCTTTTCAGGCAGCGTCTCGGCAGTCGTCACCTGTCCCATCAACAAGAAATCGATCCGGTCGGCGGGTATGCCCTTTCCGGGTCACACGGAACTTTTCGCCCACTACGCGGGCGTGACCGATTACGTGATGATGATGCAGAACAGGGGCTTGAGGGTCTGCCTGGTCACCATCCACACCCCATTAAAGGACGTACCCGCCCTCATTACGCCTGAAAGGGTCTTCAGATGCATCGCCCTCACCAACCGTAGCCTGAAAGTAGATTTCGGCATCGCCTCGCCTCACCTTCGGGTCTGCGGGCTTAACCCTCATGCCGGAGAGCAGGGCGTCATGGGCGATGAAGAAAGGGCGATAACCGAGGCCGTCAACAGGGCACGCGCATCGGGTATGCGCGTAGAAGGTCCAATTGCCGCTGATTCCCTTTTTCATGCGCCGGATTGCGATGCGTGCATCGCCATGTATCATGACCAGGGGCTTATCCCCGTCAAGGCACTCGATTTCCGCAGAACGGTCAATATCACCCTGGGCCTGCCTTTGGTGAGGACTTCAGTCGGACATGGCACGGGCCTTGACATAGCTGGGAAAGGTGAGGCGGACCCTACGAGTCTGATCGAGGCCTACAGGGTCGCCGAATCTATCGTGGCGGTGAGATCACGAGCCGGCCGGCGCGGAGCGAAAGAAGGATACGCCGGGTGAAGGGACCGGAAGACCGGCTGGTTGATATTTTTCGCGACCTTATCGAGGCGGCTGACCCATACGATGCCGTCGCCCGCTATGGAGACGAGATCCTCGCCAGCTATGAAAAAGGGCGGTACAAAAGGTTCTTTGTCCTTGGGTTCGGCAAGGCGGTCTCGCCCATGTTGCGGGCGATCACCGACAGGATAGGCAGCTCCATCACGGGTGGGGTCGCCATCACGAAACATGGCTACCCGGTAGATGCCGGTTGCGCCCACCGCATCGGCGTGTACCAGGCGGGACATCCCCTGCCGGATGAGGCGGGTCTGAGGGCCACCGCGGAGGCTGTCAGGCTCGCAAAAACTTTCGACAACGAGACCTTTCTGATTTGCCTGATATCGGGCGGAGGCTCGGCCCTCCTTGTGGCGCCCTATACCGGCATCTCCCTGAAAGAGAAGCAGGAGACCACCGATTTACTGCTGAAAGCAGGCGCTGATATCTATGAGCTGAATGCCGTGAGGAAGCATGCTTCTCTGGTGAAGGGAGGGAGGCTTGCTGAAATCGCCGGCCCTGCGACCATCGAATCATTGATCCTCTCCGACGTCATGGGCGACCCTCTCGACGTAATCGCTTCAGGACCGACTGCTCCCGACAGCACCACCTATGCCGATGCATTATACGTGATTGAAAAATTCCGGCTCGATGCAAGGATTCCCCGCAGCCTTTTCCATCTCCTTACTGAAGGCGCCCGTGGGCGCGTCCCTGAAACACCGAAAGCAGGCAACCCTCTGTTCCGGAGGGTGAGGAATAGAATCGTCGGGAGCAATAAAAGCGCCATTGAGGCAGGGAGGCGAAAGGCGCTCCACCTTGGCCTTGAAGCGACGCTCCTCTCTACGGAGGTCCACGGAGAGGCAAGAGATGCGGGCCGGTGGCTTGCAGAAAAGGTAAAAGCGACCAGAGGGCTTGAGGGGCGGCCGCCGGGGGCGGGGAAGCCCATCTGCCTGATCGCCGGCGGAGAGACGACGGTGACGGTGAAAGGGCGAGGGCTCGGCGGACGGAATATGGAGCTCGCCCTCGCCTTTGCCCTTGAAATAGAAGGCGAAGAGGGGATTACACTGCTCTCCGCAGGGACTGACGGAAGCGACGGCCCGACGGATGCAGCGGGAGCGGTTGTGGACGGACACACCATTGCCCGGGCGAGGGCAGCCGGCCTCGACCCCGGGGCGTACCTGGCCGACAACGATTCATACCACTTTTTCCAGAAGGCAGGCGGTCTTTTTGTGACCGGGCCGACAGGGACAAATGTGATGGACGTGCAGCTTGTGCTCATAGGCTGAGTTCTTCTTCTTTGTTAGTCTTTCTTTGTTCCTTGTTCCTTCGTCGGTCGGCCGCCCTCATGTTCGGAATCTTCATCTGCGGCGCGCTCTTCGCCCTGTGACCTCCGACGTTTGCGACCCGGCTGTCGACGCCGGGTGCCCCGCACCGGTGGATTGGGGCGGAAGGGAGCGGCGCACTTCCATATGACGAAACAAATGCGAGGGGTGCACAAATTCGGATGTGTGAGCGAAACGGGACTTGCAACGGAGGACGGGTCAAGTGTATTTCTCGTACCGGCTTAAGGGCAACGAGATCAAGGCTTGCCGCGAGTTCCGAATTTGAGCGGAAGGAGCCCCAATCACGGGTAAGGCCGGGAGCGCCAGTGAGCAGGAGAACCTGGTGTGAGCGGCTGGAGGGATTATTTCACACGTTCTGCCCGGCCTTTGGCTCCATAGGCGGGGCGCCGGGCATCCGTCCGCTCGGCGGGGCCGGGAAAAGGTCCATCACGGGTCCCCCCTCCCGGAGGACTTGCACCCCAAGTGAATCTCCATTGACTTACGCGACGTAAAGTGATAATTTTGGCTCGTCACTGCTGCAAAGCAGACAGATAAATAGCTATATCATTGAGCAAGCGCGTCGATGGAGCGATATCGAAGGGAGGTTATGAGCTATGGAGCGTGGACAGCTTATGAAGAGGATTTCCATCGATCCCGAAGTCTGTTTCGGGAAGCCCCTTGTGCATGGGCGGAGGATTTGGGTCTCTCTCGTGCTCGACCTGCTTGCGAGCGGCATGAAGACGGACGAGATCATGCGTGAGTACGACCTGAGCGAAGAGGACGTGCTGGCATGCATCGCCTATGGCGCCGAGATGGCCAGGGAGCGCTATGTGGATGTAGCCGGGGCCGGTAAATGAGGCTGAAGCTGGATGAGAATCTGGGAAAGCAACCTCTGGAATTGTTCCTGGAGGCCGAACACGATGCGGTGACCGTTAAAGACCAGCAATTGAGCGGGGCCGACGATCGGAAACTTATGGCGGTGTGCAAAGAGGAGAAGCGGTGTTTGGTCATTCATGCTGGTGGACGGCTCAACCTCCTGAGTGAGCGCCTATGTCGCGCACCCTTCTTATCTCCTTGGTCGGGTCGGCCGTGGAGCGTTAGCGCGAAGGGAACTCCCCCATCGCCCGGACCGGGCGCAAAAAGAGAGGGAGCTATCCGCTTTTGGCACCGTCTTCCGTGATCTTCTCATTGATCGCCATGATCAAACTCCGGAGTCGCTCCGCCAGGTCGAGGATGTTCCGGGGGTCTGCCTTGAAGCCTGTGGACTTGCTCTCCACGATCCTGTAGTTGGCATTGATCTCAATCTGGGCTGCCTCTATCCCAAGACTGTTCCTCGCAAAACAGGTGATCGTGCCCTCACCGCCTGCAGAAAAACGCTGATTGAAGATCCGGGGCTCGAAGCCGGCAAATATCTTTTCCATGATATCCCTGTAGGTCGGGCAGGAGCATAGGGAGCGGGAAATATGCATGATCCCCACATCGATCTTGAAGGGCCGCCGTGCGTCCGAGCCATGGAGGTCGAGGACAAATTTGATCCGGTTCTCCTTTACCGCTTTTTCCAGGGCCTCTTTGTAGTTCGTGCCGGCATCGTTGTTCGGGTCTTCTCCCGTCTTGTTCTTCACAAAAAGCACATGTGCTCCGGTGAGGCGTCCAAGCACGATGGCGAGGGAGGACGTGTACGCTTCCTCCCTCTTCCATGCGCCCTCGGCCGTCCTGAAGTGGCAGGCGCCGTGGGGCGCGGAAATCAATAAAGGTATGGCGCCTTTTATGTAGGCATAATAAGGATAAGCCTCCTCGTCGTAGCTTATCCTGGTGAACTCGATCTGTCGCATCTCTTCGGGTATCTTCACGGTCGGTTCCCGGCAGTCTGCCTTCCCGGCGTCACGCAGGAGGAAAAAGATTACTCCCGCCGCGAGGAGCGCCGACATCCTGCGAAACGGGCGTTGCAGACCTTTCGCTCCACGCGCAAACTGTGTATAATGATAGACAAAAAGGAGAGGCGATTCAAGTCCGGCCGATAAGGACCGGCAAAGAGGATGGAAGTGGAACGGATAATAGACATGCACATGCATGTGGGCCACAGGTTCGAGTGGACGGAAAAGGCGCAGGCGGTCTGGATGGACACCGGACCTTATGTGCCGAGGCTCTTCGACAAGGAAAACAGACAGATCGCTGAAAGCTACGGGGATGTAATCAAGGAAGAGGCCTGGGCAGGGGTCCTTATCCCTGAATACTCCCCGGGGTCGGCCGGCCTCATGCCGTTTGAGAGAGCGCAAGAGATCAGCCGGTTTCACCCGGAGCTTGTGCCTATAGCCAACGTGAATCCCAATTTCCATGCCGACCCCATGGCGTCCTTTGACGAACAGCGTAGCCAAGGGGCAAGGGCCTTGAAGATCCATCCCATACACGGGTTCTTCTTCGCCAACGACCGCCGGCTCTATCCTCTCTATGATCGCTGCCAGCGGGAAGGACTGGTCGTCATGTTCCACGCGGGCACGAGCCTTTTCCAGGGGTGCAAGATGCGTTATGCCGACCCCTACACCTTCGATGACGTGATTAGTGACTTTCCGGACCTGTCGGTCGTCCTGTGCCATGGAGGCAGGGCGTTCTGGTTCCCTATCGCGGAATTCCTCGCAAAGAGATTCGAGAACGTCTACATCGATATCTCGGGCCTTCCGCCTTTGAGGCTCCTCGAATACTTCCCTGCCATGTCCAGGTGGAGCGGTAAATTTCTCTTTGGCTCGGATTTCCCCGGCGTGCCGGGCATAAAAAAGAATTATGACGCCCTGGCGCAGCTTTTGAAAAATGACGAAGCCCTCCATAAGATAGGCTTCCGGAATGCCTATGACCTCTTCGGTTTTTGGAAGGAAGGGCTCTTCGAGGTCCGTGACGAGAACGAGATATTCAGGGTGGCCAACGACGCTGCGGAGCGGTATAGAGGCGCCATACCGGCGGACCGATGGCGCGAGCCCTACATGCCTCTGGAAGAGGTTCGGTCGGAGATGAAACGTATGCGCTTTTACGGATATCGGAAAGACATGGAGCTACGGGGAGTGATGGGAAAGGAGCGGGTGGCGGATACGACCCTCATACGCCATGCATACGTAGACGCCGGGAGTCAGAGGAAGGGAATTGGGTCAACGCTGCTCAGGTTTATCGAAAAGCAGGTCGATACCGAATGGCTGCTTGTTGGCGCCTGGCAGGCGGCGACATGGGCAATAGCGTTTTACCGGAAGCATGGCTACACGCTCATGGAGCGCAAGGACGAGCTTTTGAGGCGGTATTGGGATATCCCCGACCACCAGATCGAGACATCAGTGGTCCTGGGGAAAAGGATGCAGTCCTTATAAGGGTTTCGACGCTTCGAGGAGGTGGCGCGAAGAGATGGGCGACATTGCGAAGATGTTTAACCCACGGACGATCGCCCTCATCGGCGCGACCGACAACGCAGGCTCTATCGGCAGGGCGCTGCTCGAAAACCTGCTCACCCTGTCCGGCTCACACATATTTCCTGTGAACCCGCACAAGAAAAGCCTCTTCGGGGTCCCGGCCTATGAGGCGTGTGCCCGTATACCCGAAAAGATCGACCTCGCCATCATTGCGACACCCGCCCAAACCGTCCCTGCCATAGTCGAAGAGTGCGGGAAGGCGGGTGCGGAGGGTGCGGTCATTATCTCGTCGGGCTTCAGGGAGATCGGGCCGGACGGCAGGGCTCGCGAGGAGGAAGTCCTCGAACTCAGGAAGCGTTATCCCATGAGGATCATGGGACCGAATTGCCTCGGCTTCATGAGGCCGCACCTGTCGCTGAACGCCACGCCCCTGCCATTCAATCCTGCGGCAGGCAATATTGCCTTCATCTCCCAGAGCGGCGGCTTCGGCAGGGCGCTGCTTGACTGGGGTATGGAGACGCACCTCGGCTTCAGCATGTTCGCTTCCCTGGGGTCCATGGTCGATATTGACTTTGGAGAACTCATCGACTTTCTCGGCTGCGACCCGCACACGAGAAGCATCATGCTGTATATGGAAGAAAGCGTCGGCGACGTGAAAAAATTCATCAGCGCTGCGAGAGGCTTTAGCCGGAACAAGCCGATTGTGCTTCTCAAGCCCGCCCGCATGGAAGAAAGCACACAACCCCGCTCCCACACGGGATACCTCGCGACAAGCGATCACGTGTACGATGCGGTCTTCAAGAGGGTCGGCGTGGTGCGGGTAAAGACCGCGGAAGATCTCTTCAATACAGCGGGCGTTCTTTACTCCAGGCACCTGCCGAAGGGGCCAAGGCTCATTGTGGTCGCCAACGCCGGCGGCGTGGCCACAATGGCGGTAAACACCCTCCTTGGACTGGGCGGGACAACCGCCAGGCTTTCAGTTGAAAATCAGGGCAGGCTCAAGGCATTGATGCCTGATTTTTGGAAAGAGCATGCCTTTCTCGACCTCCTCCGGGACGCGGACGTCTCACGCTACGAAGAGGTTGTCACGATCTGTATCGAAGACCAGGGGGTCGACGGCATACTGGTCATTTTTACCCCCCAGGGGGTGGTACAGCCGGATGAGCTGGCAAGGGCGATTGCCGCTCTGGCGAGCCGGGCAGGGAAGCCGGTGCTCACCGCATGGCTGGGCGGCGGAGAGGTCCGTGAAGCCAGGGAAATCCTGTTTGCGAACAACGTCCCCACGTACCGTACGCCTGAAGAAGCGGTAAGCACCTACCTCTACATGCATAATTACGATCGAAACCTGGGGATCCTCTACGAGACGCCCGCGGATGTGACCGTCGATTCAGCGCCGCCCATGAATATACTGAAGACATTCATCCGGAAAGCGCTCGCCGAAGGACGGACCGTCCTGACCGAAGAAGAGTCGAAGAGGTTTCTCACCAATTACCGCATACCCACGGTCAGGACCTACGTCGCCGCGGACGTCGAGCAGGCCGCGCATATTGCGAGAACCGACGGGTATCCCCTGGTGATGAAGATCATCTCGCCGGACATCAGCTACAAGAGCGATGCCGGCGGCGTGATGCTCGGGATCAATTCCGAAGAGGAGTTGCGGGACGGATACGTCAAGATGATGCGCAGGGTCCGGGCGTACTGTCCGAATGCCTCGGTCGCAGGGGTCACTGTCCAGAAGATGGTAGAGAAGATCGACTACGAGGTCATTCTCGGCGCAAAAAAGAACGAGGATTTCGGGTCGGTAATCCTCTTCGGCATGGGCGGCATAGGGGTCCAGATCTACCGGGATTTTTCAATCGGTCTGCCGCCCCTCAACCAGGCCTTGGCAAGAAAGCTGATGGAGGAAACAAGGGTGTACAAACTCCTTCAGGGCTACAGGGGGAAACCGCCTGCGGACCTGCAGATGCTGGAGCAGATCATCTTGAGCTTTTCCAGCCTCATCACGGACTTCCCCGAGATCGCGGAGATGGATATCAACCCGATCGCCTTTTCCAACAGCAAGCCCTTCGTCCTCGACGCACGCATCATCCTCGACCCCCATTATGCGAGCGGACCGCAGGTCCATCCCCACCTGATCATCAGCCCCTATCCCACAAAATATGTGACACACTGGCACATGTCGGACCAGGACGTGCTCCTCAGACCGATACGGCCGGAAGACGAGCCGCTTGAGCACGAGATGCTGACGAGCCTGTCGGATAAAACGCTGAAGGAGAGGTTCTTCCAGACCATCAAACACATCACCCACGAAATGCATGTTCGGCTGTGCAACATCGACTACGAGAGGGAGATCGCCATCGTCGCCGAGGTGAAGGAAGGCGACAAGCGGAGCATCATCGGGATGGGGAGACTGATCATAGAACCGGACCTGAAAAAGGGTGAGTTTGCCGTGATCGTCCATGATCGCTTCCAGGGCAAGGGGCTCGGATTCAAGCTCGTCGATATGGTGATCGGTATAGGACATGAGAAGGGTCTTGAGGAGATCTACGGTTTCGTCCTGTCGGAAAACGGGAGGATGATCAACATGTGCCACAAGCTCGGCTGCGCGATACAGCCTTTGGAAGAAGGCATCACCAAGGTGAGCCTCGCCCTCTCGTGAGCCCGCAGCTGCCTCGTGTGACACTGCCCGCTCCTGCAATCGAGCGGCATAATCGCGCTTCCCGCCTTCCTACGGCGAGTGAAGACCGTGTTATCTAGAGATCAAGCTCCTCGATTCTCCCTTTCAGCTTCTCCATATCGGAGTCCTCCAGCATAGGGCGCGTTGCATTGCGTGAGCCCCGGTAGAACTGATACCGGCCGGTCACGGGGTTTTTGCGGATGTTGCCCTTATGGGACTGCCCTTTTCGCACCTCCATCAGCCATCCGCCGGACGGGGCCCTCTTGACGTAGTCATACGTGCTCATGTTTCTCCTCCGCAATCTAAAATCGCGCGACACCCGCAAGGCGCCCTCATTTCCTCCCCCCGAAAAGGAGGGATTCGACGAACCAGCCCACGCGATGCGTCAACCCTCTCGCTCTCTGGCTGCGTTGTATGTTTTCGGTCATATCATAGCCCGAGAGGCGGGCGTACGTCCTCAAGAATAACGCCTTCTCTACTGCGCCCACGTGCAGCCGGCCCTGCCTCTCCATCTTCTCGGTGAACCGGCCGAGCCTTCGGACCATCGACTCCACGTCGCCGACAAGGAGGGGCCTTTTGGCTGCCCGGTCAAAATCGAGAAGGATGAGGCGGTTTTCGCGCGTTACAAGGACGTTCCTCAAGTGGAGGTCCCGATGATAGACACCCGCCTGCTGCAGCCCCCACACGAGTTCCGCAAGTTTCACGACGGCCCTCATTCTCTCCCTTTTTTTGCACGTGCGGAGATATTCCAAAAGACCCACTGCATCTTCCTCAAAGACTGTGACCAGATACAATCTCCTGAAGACGAACAGTTTCTCGATCACCGCGGCAAACGGGGCTGCCACGGGAAAACCCCTTTCCTGGAGATAGCGCATAATCTCCGCTTCCGAGACCACCCGTCCCGTATTCAAAAAAAAAGGGCCTGTGAAACCCCTGAAAAAGCCCCCGTGCCTGTATGCTCTTACCGCGAGCTTATGTCCTCCTGTCTCGATTACCCTTATTCCGCCCCTTCCCTTGTCGGCGATCACCCTCGACTTCAGGAGGTCCCGTATGAGTGTGACCGGCTCCAGGAATGACGCATAATAGAGGAGCGTGAATTTTCCGACCTCTCTTTTTTGCGGAACAGCCATAATGAGCTACATTCTAACCAATCGCACCCGTTTTTTCCAATTATTGCGACATGGACCCGGGGCAGAGGGAGGCGGTGAGGCTGAAGGCGTTCAGGGGCTCAGGAGGTACTCTTCCCGCACCCGCTGAAGGCTGCGGAATATGTTCTTCTTCACATTCCTGTTGTGGCGTTCCACCTCGGATATCATGCCCTTGACAAGCCGCCTTTTGGATCGCTCTCCGTTGACGCATTGCGACTTTATCACCGGCAGATCGAGTTTTGCCGCGAGCCGTTTCAGCTCTTTCTCCTGCACGTAGGCGAGGGGCCGGATAATCGTAAACCTGCCCTTAAACATCTCCTGACAGGGCTTCATCGTCCCGATCTCTCCATTGAAGAGCAAATTAAGGAGCATCGTCTCTATTATATCGTCCATGTGGTGTCCAAAGGCCAATTTGGAACAACCCATCTCCCCCATCATGCTGAAAAGGACCTTTCTCCTGTGCCAACTGCACCAGAAACAGGTGAAAGGTTTATCCGCCGTCCAGCTCTTGTCCGCTTTCGCTACCACGTACCGGACACCTTCCCGTTCGAAGTGCGCCTTCAGCGCCTCCGCATCGACCCAGTCAAAACCCATATCGACGTGGCAGGCGACGATCTCGTAATCGATGGGGACGAACTTCAGCCTTTCTCTCATTATCCTTAAGAGGCTCAAGCTGTCCTTTCCCCCGGACACGGCGAGCAGGATCCGGTCCCCCTCTCTTAACATCTTGTAGTCCCAGATGGCCTTGCCTACCTTCTTTGTGAGAAAGTGGGACGCCGAAGCCGCGCCGCTGCTCATAGTAGAACCGACTCTGCCGCCCTTTTCGCAGCCCGGAGCATCTCACTGCCCACCTTTCCCTTATCGGCGCAACCCACGGCCTCTACATGATCCACGTACGTCATGCCCAGCAGCTCGAACGTCTTCCTGAACATATCGAGGGCCGGTTGACACGTGTCATGACTCTCATCGGCACAGGTGATGAGCGTGACCGCCTTCTTGCCTCGCACGCGCGAGCGATAGTCACCGTCAAGGAATGCGATGGAACGGTCCATGACGAGCTTCAACTGCGCAGAGGGACCGAACCAGTAAATGGGCGTCGCATAGACCACGACCTCCGCCGTCCTTATATGCCTGCTCACCTGCTCCATATCGTCGTCGATCGTGCACTCCCCTTTCTCGAGACAGGAGAGGCAGCCGCGGCAGGGGCATATATTCAGGTCGCCCAGGTAGAGGACGTTGACCTCATGCTGCTTTTCCCTTATCACACGGGCAAAGGCGTCGACGAGGGCGTGCGTATTGCCGTCTTTACGAGGACTTCCAAAGAGGATCACCGTTTTCATCGCGTAAGACCTCCTTCCGACCGCCCTAGTATAAAGGTTTGTCTCTCACGAGGTCAATACCTCACTCAAATTGGGATTTCAAAATGCTTTGCCCTGCAACGGGAGTTGATGGTTGGCGGCTGAACGGCCGCGAAAGGCGCATCGCGTACGAGCGAAAAACGGAAATAGGACGCAAAAAGGGGCGCCCATGTGCCGCGCGCCCCTTTTTGCATTTTCCCTTATCTCTGTGGATCTCTCACTTAATCCTGTTCTTCACGATCTCCTCGACCACTGAAGGATCGGCTAAGGTGCTGGTATCACCAAGCTGATCCAGCTCGCCGGATGCAACTTTTCTCAGGATCCTTCTCATGATTTTCCCGGACCTCGTCTTCGGGAGGCCAGGGACAAACTGAATCTTTCCGGGGGATGCGATGGGACCGATCTCCTTCCGCACGTGGGCCACAAGCGCCTTCTTGAGGTCATCGCTGCCTGTCTGGCCCACCTTGAGGATGATGTAAGCGTAAAGGTCTTCACCCTTCACATCGTGCGGGAAACCGACGACTGCCGCTTCCGCCACTGCCGGGTGAGAGACGAGAGCGCTCTCGACTTCGGCGGTGCCGATCCTGTGACCGGATACGTTCACCACGTCATCGACGCGGCCGAGGAGCCAGAAATATCCGTCTTCATCCCTTCTGGCGCCGTCACCCGAGAAATAGAAACCGGGCTGCTGGACGAAATAGGTGTTGTAAAATCTTTCCGGGTCCTTGTAGACGCCCCTCATCATGCCGGGCCAGGACCTCCTGATGCAGAGCTCGCCACCTTCGTTCACGCCGGCTTCCTCCGCGGGCTCGGACCCCGAGCCTCTCGGCTTCAACACGACTGCATCGACGCCGAAGAACGGCAGTGTTGCCGAGCCCGGCTTGGTCGGCCATGCACCGGGAAGGGGCGTAATCAAAAGGCCGCCCGTCTCCGTCTGCCACCACGTATCGACGATGGGGCATTTTTCCCTGCCGATATTCTTGTGATACCACATCCATGCTTCGGGATTGATGGGCTCGCCCACGGAGCCGAGGAGCCTCAAGGACGAGAGGTCCCTCTTCGCCGGCCACTGATCACCTTCTCTCGCGATGGCCCTGATGGCGGTCGGCGCGGTATAGAAGATGCTTACCTTGAACTTCTCGATAATCTGCCAGAACCTGTCCGGCTGCGGGTAGGTGGGGACGGACTCGAAGATAATGGAGGTGGCGCCGTTGCAGAGCGGGCCGTAAACGATGTAGCTGTGGCCGGTGACCCAGCCAATGTCCGCAGTGCAGAAGAAAATGTCCTTAGGCTTGTAATCGAAGACGTATTTCATGGTCGCGTAGACGAAGACCATGTAGCCGCCAATGGTGTGCATGACACCCTTCGGCTTACCCGTGGAGCCGGAGGTATAAAGGATAAACAGGGGGTCTTCCGCGTCCATCTGCTCGGCAGGGCACGTGTCGCTCACGTCCGATGCCGCCATCTCATCGCCCCAGAAGGTGTCCCTCCCTGCCTTCATGGGGACTGCGAGGTCGGGAAGCCTCTTGACGACGACCACGCTCTGGATCTGGTGCCCCTGCTTCTCGCACAGATCACACGCGGTATCGGCGCTGGCCTTCGAGCTCACGTGTTTGCCGGAACGCCAGTAGCCGTTTGCGGTAACCAGGATATTCGCCCCCGCGTCAAGGATCCTGTCCCTGAGGGCCTCGGCGGAGAAGCCGCCGAAGACGATGGTATGGATCGCTCCGATCCTTGCGCATGCCAGCATGGCAATGGCCAGCTCGCTGATCATGGGCAAATAAATGGCGACCCTGTCGCCTTTCTTCACGCCCTTTTTCTTCAGGACATTGGCAAACCGGGAGACCTGCAGAAGCAGATCTTTGTACGTGAGCTTTTTCACATCCTCGTCCGGCTCTCCCTGAAAAATGATAGCTACTTTATCCCCGTATCCTTTCTCGATTTGATAATCCAGGCAGTTGTAAGCGAGGTTGGTCTTTCCGCCGAGAAACCATTTGATATCGGCCTTGGCGAAGTTTTCCTGGTTTACTTTATCCCACTTTTTGAACCAGAAAAGCTCGCCGGCGATACCTCCCCAGAACTTTTCGGGGTTCTCGATCGACTCTTTCCACATCCTTTCGTATTCTTCCCTGCTCTTTACGTATGCCTGGTCAACGAATTCTTTTGATGGGGGAAACCTTCTCGTTTCCTCCATCATGCTGGTAATGGTAGAGCGTTTTTCCGCCATGCGAAACCTCCTCTATAATATGTGATGATTGATAGCCTAAAACGGCCTGACAACCCCGCAATAGTTTTAGTTGAATTGTGGGGCTTTGTCAACAACTATTTGTGCACATTATCACAAAGACCGTTTCCGGCCGGAGCTGTACTCTATTTCACAATCAGCGCTCACGCCGGGGGAGCATAGAGCAGGACATGGCCGGACAATGGTCGAACTGATTTTCTGTCGGTGGGTATTTTTGCGCTTGACGGAATGGGGCTCAAGTATGATATAAGACTACAAGCAGCCGCCCAACGGAGAGGCGGCAGGCCCCGCAGGGGTCGTTCTATAAATTGCGCGTCAGGTAATCGGCCACGAAGGCATATCCACCACCCGGGAGGGTGGTCTTCGTGGCCGATTTTTTTTAACCGGGTCACGAGTGAGATGTCGCGAGAGGTAGCAGACCATTTTTCGGAAGTACTGCGAAACATGTTCGAAATGGATTTCGAGTTCAAAAAGCACAGCGCAAGGAAATAAGGAAATAAGGAGGTGGAAGCAATCTGAGACGGACAGGCAGCAACCTTGGCAGGAATGCCTGACCGCTCGGGACCTAAGTCCGGCAAGCCCCACCTCCAATTCGATTATATCACGAAAGGAGGTGGAACAAAAAGAAGGAGAGGAGGACGCGATGGTAAGGAGATGTTTATTATTATTTATGGGCGTTTTATTTTTTGCAATAACGGCATCGGCTGAGGAAAACAACCCGATGAACCTCGATGAGATAGTGGTGACGGCAACGCGGACGGAGACGGAGGCATCCCAGGCCCCGGCGTCCACGAGCGTCGTCACCGGCAACGATATCGCGCAAAGGACCGTCCTGGCCCCGGACGAGGCGCTCAATACCCTGCCCGGCGTCTTTGACACGCGGGGCAAGGGCCTTACGGACGTTATGTCGAGCATCAACCTGAGGGGCATGCCGGGCCAGGAGCGGACCCTGATCCTCCTCGACGGCATGCCGCTCAACAGCGCGTATACCGGCAACGTGCAGTTCGGTGGGATGAGTCCGGAGGATATCAGACAGATCGAGGTGATACGCGGTCCCTTCTCGAGCCTCTACGGCGGTTACGCCATGGGCGGCGTGGTCAACATCCTCACCAAGATGCCCGAGAAAGAGGAGGTTACCGTGACGGGGTCTTACGGGTCCAATGATTACTGGAGGGGCTACGTCTCCGTCGGCGATAAGTATGCCAACAAGCTCTCCATATTTTTCAGCACCGGCTACCAGGCGACAGGGGGCTACCCGAGCGACTTCGTCACCGCGTTCAGCCCGCCGCCCGCAGGGATCACCGGGTGGTCCCAGACGCGGACCAGTACCAACACGGCCAGCTACCTTATCGGCGACACGGGCAACAACAGTTGGTGGGACCAGGATATCACGGCCAAGGTGGCCTACGACTTCACGCCTACGTCACGCCTGAGCGTCGCCTACTACAGGACGGCCTACCAGTACCAATACGGCCCCGCGAACAGCTACCTCTACAACAGCGCCGGGGCCAACGTGTTCAGTTACGGCAACCCTTTCATGGGTGGTGTGAGCTCGGGGCAGTTCACCGACACCTGGGGCGGCATGGCCACGGATACCTACAAAGCGAGCTACCAGACGGAGCTTGGCGACATCAAGACGAAGGTCCAGATGGGCATGATGAAGCAGGGAGAGAACTGGTACATCTCACCCGGCTACCCCCTCCTGTTCGGTTACCTCCTCAATCCGGCAACCCAGCTTTCCGGCGGACCCGGCACGCTCAACTCGAGCCCCTCCACGTCCTATTTCGGAGACATCCAGGCCACGAAGCCCATTTTCGACAGGCACATCCTCACCGTCGGCGGCTCCTACCGGTACGACTGGGAGGGCACCACCGAGTGGAACCTGAGCGACTGGAAGGATCAGTATACGAAGACCAGTATCCTCGACCAGTCGGGCGGCAGGGAACAGACGTACGCCCTCTTCGCCCAGGACGAGATCCAGATCCTGAAACCCCTCAAGGCATATATCGGCGCCAGGGAGGACTGGTGGAGGGTGTACGGCGGCTTTTCCGACACCTACGGCGTTTCGTCCCAGCAGTTTCCATCCAACAGCACCTCCTACTTCAGCCCCAAGGGCGCCCTGGTCTACACCCCTTTCGATGGCACGGTGCTCCGGACATCCTTCGGCCAGGCCTTCAGGCCGCCTACCATATACGAGCTTTTCAGAACGGCGCAGTTCTACGGGATCACCTGGTACGCGAACCCACTCCTTAAGCCGGAAACGACCACCTCCTGGGAGATCGGGGGAGAGCAGAAGCTCTGGAAGGGGGGCGTCTTCAAGGCCACCTATTTTGACAACCACGTGAGCAACTTTATCGAACAACCGATTAATTTGGCCACGATGACGGCAAATCAAGTCAACGTGGGCAAGTCGGATATCCAAGGGGTCGAGCTCGCGTTGGAGCAGAGGTTCGACAAATGGCTGCACCTCTTCCTCAACTATACCTTAAACGACGCAAAGGTGGTGAGAGACACCTCCGATCCCGCGTCCGTAGGCCACCAGCTCACCAACATGCCTCTCGAGATGCTCAACGCAGGGGGCGACTTCACGTACAACGCCTGGTCGGGCAGCCTGATAGGCAGGTATGTGAGCAAGCAGTATGGCGAGGCTGATAACAGCGACCGGACGAGCGGCGTCTTCGGGTCCTATGACCCCTATTTCACGGCTGACGCAAAGCTCTCCTACCAGATCACCTCGTTCGCATCGGTCTCTCTGGCAGCGAGAAACATCTTCAATGAGCGTTACTTTGCTTATTATCAAGCGCCGGGAAGGCAATGGTTCAGCACGCTTACGGTAAGATTCTAAGGGGCGGCGCTGCTGCCGTACTGGTTGCAGCGCTCCTCGTGCTCTCGGGGGGGCAGGCCGGGACTGCTTCCCCCCCGAGCGTCACCTACAGGGACAAGCTCGGCAGGACCGTGACGGTGCCCGTGCCGGTGAAGCGCGCGGTTTTTCTCATATCCTACGAGCTGATCCCCGTCCTCGGCGTCTGGGACCGCGTGGTGGGCGTCGGGAGATGGGTCTATGACAACGACCTCATCAGGCAGGTTAAGCCGGATATCCGTGCGACCATACCGTCCGTGGGGAGCGGGACCGACGTGAACGTGGAGGCCCTCATGAAGCTCGCGCCCGACGTGGTCGTCACGTGGACCTTCAAGCCGGAGCTCGTGAGATTCATGGAGGAGCGGGGACTCCGTGTGATCGCCATCTACCCGGAGAGTCTCGCCGAGCTCTACGACGTGATGAGGCTCCACGGGAGGCTCTTCCAGCGGGAGGCTCGAATGGAGCGGGCCATCGGGGAGATGGAGGGGCTCTTCCGCATGATCGGGGAGCGGGTCGGGCGCATACCCGAGGGCCGGAGGAAAAAGGTGCTCTATATAGGCACCAAGCCCACCTCGGTGTCGGGGGGCATAGGCATCACGAACGAGATGATCGCCCTCATCGGGGCGCATAATCCTGCGTCCACCCTGCAGCAGCGGAACGTTGAGGTCCCTCTGGAGCGGATCATCGCGTGGAACCCCGATGTGATCGTCATATGGGGCAATGCGCGGTACGGGGTCTCCGACCTGACCGGCGACCCCCAATGGAGGCTCCTTGAGGCGGTGAGAAAAGAGAGGGTCTACAAGGCGCCCGAATGGTCGACCTGGTCACCCCGCCTTGCGCCGTTTGCGCTCTGGATGGCGGCCATGACCTATCCGGAATATTTCAAGGATGTAGATATGGACAACGTGGTGGATGAGTTTCACAGAAAAGTGTTCGGTGTTTCAGGAAAGGGGTGGCATTAGCATGCGCCTCCGGAGACCCTTCTACGTCCTGATGCTTCTCTCCCCCTTCGTGATAGGGTTTTTTGCCCTCTTTGCGGGGGCCTACGAGATAAGGCCCCTGGATGTGCTCGCCGCCCTCTTCGGGCATGCGCCTTTTTTTTCCGGCCTCTCCCATGGGGCGGAGCAGGGCATTATTGTCGACATCCGGCTCCCGAGGGTGATCCTCGCCGGGCTCGTGGGTCTCATCCTCTCCGGCTCGGGCGTGACGCTCCAGGGGCTTTTCCGGAACCCCCTGGTCGATCCCTTTATCCTCGGCCTTTCCGCGGGGGCTGCACTGGGATGCGCCCTCTCGATAGGGTTTTTCCCCCACCTGCCCATACAGGCGATGGCGTTCTTCTTCGGCATCCTGGCGGTGATTCTCGCCTATTCGATGGCGCGGACGCAAGGGCAGATATCGAGGCTTCCCCTCGTCCTCTCGGGGGTGATCATCTCCGCCTTTTTCACGGCCCTGGTCTCCATCGTGAAGTTCCTCGTGGACCCGCACCAGTTGCAGAGCATCGTCTACTGGCTGATGGGGAGCTTCTCTCTTGCCGGCTGGTCGCAGGTGTCGATCGCGCTTCTCGGGGTTGCCGGGCTTCTGCCCGTCTACTTCATGCGGTGGAGGCTTAACGTCCTCAGCATGGGGGAGGAGGAAGCACACTCACTCGGGGTCAACGTGAAAAAAGACCGGATGATCCTCCTGGTATCCGCGTCGCTCAGCGTGAGCATCGCGGTCTCGGTGAGCGGCATCATAGGGTGGGTAGGCCTGATCGTGCCCCATCTCGTCCGCATGGCGGCCGGCCCCGATCACAAGACCCTCGTGCCGCTCTCCATGGCCGGCGGCGCGGCCTTTATGATACTCGCCGATACGGTGGCGAGGAGCCTGACGAGCCTCGACATCCCGGTGGGCATTGTGACCGCGATCCTGGGCGCCCCGTTCTTCATCTACCTGATGAAGCGCGGCGGAAAGGAGAGCTGGGGGAACTGATGATTATATTTTTGCAGGGGGGCCCCTTTTGCTCGAAGTAAGCGACCTCTATTTCAGCCATGGGCACCGGGAGACGGACGTATTGCAAGGCGTGTCGCTTCAGGCCCGAAAAGGAGAGATCACCACGGTCCTCGGCCCGAACGGCTGCGGGAAGACGACCCTCTTCAAATGCATCGGCGGCCTCTGGAAGCCCATACAAGGTGACGTGAAGTTCGACGGCGTTGATATGCTTTTGCAGTCTCACGTGCAGCGCGCCAGGGTCCTTGCGACCGTGCCCCAGGAGCATGTGCCCCCTTTTCCCTACACGGTCTTCGAGGTGGTGCTCATGGGACGGGCGTCACGGATCGGGACGCTGGAGACCCCTTCCCGGCACGACTGCGACCGGGCGGACGAAGCCCTGAGGGAGGCCGGGATCGAGACTCTGAGGGAGAAAGCCTACACCAGGCTGAGCGGGGGAGAAAAACAACTCGTGCTCATCGCCCGGGCCCTCGCGCAGGACGCGCCGGTCATGCTGCTGGACGAGCCCGTGTCGCATCTCGACTTCAGGCACCAGCTCCTCATCCTGCGAAAGATAAGGCGTCTGGTCCGCGACAAAAACCTCGTGGCCCTCATGACGCTCCACGACCCCAACCTGGCGATGCAATTTTCCGATCGTGTCGTGCTCATGGCCTCGGGCAGTGTTGCTTCAGCCGGAAGCCCCGAGACGGTGATTACCGAAGAGGGCCTGAAGCACGTCTACGGGATCGATGTGCGCGTCATAAGCTGGAACGGCTTTCGTATCGTCCATCCGGCGGGTGACGCATGATAGAGATCCACGACCTGAGCAGGACGTACGGGGCGGTGAAGGCCGTCGACAGGGTAACGCTGACCATAGAGAAAGGGGAAGTCTTCGGCCTTCTCGGGCCAAACGGGGCGGGAAAAACGACCCTCATCAAGATGCTGACCCTGCTTTCGCGGCCTGATTCAGGCGCTTTCACGGTGGCAGGCTTCGACGCCTCCCACCCTTCCGAGATCAAGCGGCTCATCGGCGTCATGCCCCAGGAGAACAACCTCGACCGGGAGCTGACGGCCCGGGAGAACCTGCTCATCTACGGGATGCTCCACGGTCTCGACGGATTGGAACGCAGAATCGAGGGAACACTGGAGATGGTGGGGCTTCTCGACCGGAAGCACTCGGTCGTCTCGCACTTTTCCGGGGGCATGCAGAGACGGCTTCTTCTGGGCAGGGCCCTCATGACGGAGCCGGCGGTCGTCTTTCTCGACGAGCCTTCTATCGGCCTCGACCCCCAGATCAGGCGGCAGATGTGGGACCTCATAAGAAAGGCGCGGATAGACGGCCGGACCGTGGTCATCACTACCCACTACATCGAGGAGGCGGAGATCCTCTGCGACCGGGTAGCCGTCCTCTCGAAAGGGCGGCTGATCGCCCTCGACAGCCCGGCCGGCCTGAAGACGCGGGTGGGTGAGTACGTGGTCGAGTTCGTGAACGATGAGGGGCGCCTCATCCAGCATATGTGCAAAAGCAGGGCCGAAGCGCAGGATGTGTCCGGCCACATAGAAAACGGTGTCACCATCAGGAGGTCGAACCTGGAAGACGTCTTCATCAAGCTCACGGGGGAGCGGCTCGAATGACGCGGCTCATGGAATGGTATCCCATATACCTCAAGGAGATGCTTCTCTTCAAGAGGAAGCTCTTCAAGCTCGGCTATCTCTTCTCGGCCATGGTCGTTCCCCTCATTTATCTCGTGGCCTTCGGTTTCGGCCTCGGCAGGAGCGTCCAGACGGGGCGCGGTACGTACCTCGACTTCCTGATCCCCGGGCTCGTGGCCATGAGCTCTATGAACAATTCCTATAGCTGGGTCGCGAGCTCGCTGAACCTGAACCGGCTCTATTTCAAGACCTTCCAGGTGCTCGTGCAGGCCCCGATAAGCCCCTTCTCCATCATGATCGGCGAGGTGCTTGCGGGCATGACCAAGGGGCTCTTCGCCTCCGTGCTGATCATGGTCGTCGGCTTTGCAGTCTCCACGCACTTCCGGGTGACTCCCCTCTTTGTCATGACCCTTTTTCTCAACTGTTTTCTCTTCGCGTGCCTCGGCATCGTGACGGGCATGGTCACCAAGTCACACGAGGATACGTCGACCTACTCGAACTTTTTCATCCTGCCCATGGCCTTTTTCAGCGGCACCTTCTTTCCCGTGGACAGGGCGCCCACGGTCATCAAGTGGATCATCTATATCATGCCCCTCACCCATACGAACATGCTGATACGGTCGGCGCACCTCGACGGGCAAGGCGTCGCGTCGCTCGTCGTGCTTCTCGTCTACGCGGCGGGTTTCTTTGCATACGGGTCCCACCTCATCGGGAGATATAGTGAGTAATACAACAAGAGGTGAACAATGAGAATTCTGAGCATCATGTGGTCGTCCTACCTGCCCCTCTTGAATGAGGCGGCTCAAGCCCTCGGCGTCGACCTATCCGCTTATTCCACGAAGCAGATCAAGAGGGAGCCGGGGTTGGTCTCCCGGATCGCTGTTGAGATCGAGCATGCCGATCTCGTGCTCCTCTACCGGACGAGCGACGAGTTCTGGGAGGAGCTGGAGCAGACGGTCCTCACGGTGAAAGACAGGATGCCCGTGGTCGTGGTCGGGCCCGAGCCGTCATTCTCCGTCCTCTCGAACGTCAACCCGGAAATCGTGGCGACCGTTTACACCTATATCCTCTTCGGCGGCGCCGGGAACATGATGAACATGCTCGGCTATCTCCTCAGCCTCCTCTTCGGGGAAAAGGCCGTCTTCGAGGCGCCCGAGCCCCTGCCGTGGGAAGGCATCCATCATCCGGCCATCCCCGGAGTCTTCCCGACCACGGCTGACTTTCTTTCCGCGTACCAGGGGTTCCTCCCCTCCGCCCCGGCGTCGTTTGTGGGTCTTCTCTTCTCACGCTCCAACTGGGTCACGAGGAACCTGGAGGTAGAAGCGGCGCTCATCAGTGCCTTAGAAGCCAGGGGGCTGGGCGTGATACCGGTCTTCTATTATTCCCTGAAAGACGACCACCTGGGCAACATGAGCGGCGTGGAAGTGGTCGAGCACTTCCTTATGGAGGGAGAAGCCCCCCGCGTCGATGCGGTGGTCAAGCTCTCCGCCTTCTTTCTCGGCAGCGAGCGAGGCGGGATCAAAAAATCGGACGCCCCTTCGGGGGTCGAGCTCCTCAAACGGCTGGGCGTGCCCGTCTTCGCGCCGGTCATCTCGTACTACAAGGACCGGAAACAGTGGCTCGACGACCCTGAAGGGCTCGGCAGCCAGGTGGCGTGGAGCGTGGCCATGCCCGAATTCGAAGGGGTAATAGAGCCTCTCGTCATAGGGGCGTCGCGGTCCATCGCGGGTCCCGAGGAGGAGTCCTATGAGGCGCTCACCGACAGGATCGAGAAGCTGGCAGACAGAATAGCCCGGTGGATCGGCCTTCGAAATAAACCCAACCGGGATAAAAGGGTCGCCTTCATCCTCAATAACAACCCCTGCGCCGGCGTGGAAGCGACCGTGGGCGGCGGCGCCCACCTGGACACGCTCGAGAGCGTCGTCGACATCATGAAGCGGATGCAAAAAGAAGGGTACCTCCTCGACCCGCCGGAGAGCGGCAAGGCACTGATCGATGAGATCATGGCGAGGAAGGCGATCTCCGAGTTCAGATGGACGACCGTCGACGAGATTGTCGCAAAAGGCGGCGCCCTGGCCCTGGTTGAGAATGATCGATACCTGGAGTGGTTCAACGAGCTGCCCGAGCCCACCCGGACGCGCATGGCCGAGGCGTGGGGCAATCCCCCGGGGGAGGAGAAGGACGGCATACCGGCTGCCATGGTCTATGAGGGAAACATCCTGGTCACGGGCTTGCGGTTCGGGAACGCGGTGGTCTGCGTGCAGCCGAAGAGGGGCTGCGCCGGCGCCCGCTGCGACGGCCGGGTCTGCAAGATCCTCCACGACCCCTCCGTGCCGCCTCCCCACCAGTACATCGCCACTTACAAGTGGCTCTCCAGGGAATTCGGCGCCGACGTGGTGGTCCATGTGGGCACCCACGGCAACCTCGAATTCCTCCCCGGCAAGGCAACCGGCCTCTCCTCGGGCTGCCTCCCCGATGCCGCCATCGACACCATGCCCAATCTCTACATCTACAACGCGGACAACCCGCCGGAGGGCACCATCGCGAAGAGGCGGGCTAGTGCCGTGCTCGTCGATCACATGCAGGCCGTCATGGTCCAGGGCGAGCTCTATGGGGACCTGGACGAGCTGGAGAGGCTCCTCGCGGAGTATACCCGCTACCGGCAGGTGGAGCCTGCAAAAGCCCATACCATCAGCCATATGATCATGGACAGGGTGAAGGCGCTCAACTTCCTCGATGGCGACCGCCTCTCCCACGACATGATGGACGAGGCAATCGCCGGGATCCACGAAAAGCTTTCGCTCCTCAAGAACACCTACATACCGAAGGGCATGCACATATTCGGGAGGATACCGCAAGCGGCGGACCTGGCGAACCTCATCTACGCAATTCTCAGGTACGAATCCGGCCCCGGATCGCTTCGCGCCGTTGTTTCGGGCGTCATCGGGAGGACGAGGCCCGGGCAGAACGGGGATACCGCGGAGACGGTCGAAGCCGTGGCCCGCGGCCTCTGCAGGGGCTACGTGGAGCACGGTACGTCGCTTGCGGACGGGATGACCGCCGAATTCACGCTTCTGTCCGAGGAACGGGATGCCCTGGCGCGCGTCGAGGAGGCCCTTCGACGCGCGAACCGGTCTATCGTCGCCTCTGACGAAATGGCATCCCTCCTCGCCGGCTTCACTGCATCCTACATAGAGCCTGGACCCTCCGGCCTCATCACGAGGGGCAGGCCCGACATCCTCCCCACCGGCCGCAATTTCTACTCCCTCGACCCTCAGACAATCCCCACGAGGGGGGCCTGGGAGATAGGCAAGTCCCTCGCCGACAAGACCCTCTACCGGTATCTCCTCGATGAGGGCGATTACCCGGAGAATATCGCCTTCTACTGGCAGTGCACCGATATCATGTGGGCCGACGGCGAGGGCATGGCCCAGATGATGTACCTTCTCGGCGTAAAGCCCATCTGGCGGGAGAACGGCCGGGTGAAAGCCTTCGACGTGATACCTCTCCCGGAGCTGGGACGCCCGAGGATCGACCTCACCGTGCGCGTCTCGGGTATCACGCGGGACAATTTCTCCGGCGCCATCGATCTCCTCGACGAGGCGGTGCGGGCAGTCGCGGCCCTGCCGGAACCGGTCGAGCGGAACTTCGTGAGGAAGCACACCCTGGAGCGGCTCGGCGGCAGGCCGGAAGAGGATGAGGCCGCGCTGCGGCAGGCGACCTACCGGGTGTTCGCGAGCATGCCGGGCACGTACCAGGCGGGCACGCAGCTCGCGGTCTACGCCTCCGCCTGGAAGACACAAGAAGACCTGGCCGACGTCTTCCTCTACTGGAACGGGTACGCCTACGGCAAGGGGGTGTTCGGCGAGCCGGCCCACAAGAGCCTGAAGGAGAACCTCGCGAGCGTGAAGTGCAGCTTCAACAAGACCGTCACCGATGAGTACGATCTCACCGGGTGCTGCTGCTATTTCGGGGCCCACGGCGGCATGATCAATGCTGCGAGGGTCGTGTCGGGCAGGGAGATCAAGAACTATTACGGCGACACGCGGTCGCAGAATGAGGTGACGATCAGGACCCTCACGGAAGAGGTACGGCGGGTGGCGCGGGCGAAGCTCCTCAACCCGAAGTGGATCGAAGGTATGAAGGAGCACGGCTACAAAGGCGCCGCCGAAATCAGCAAGCGCGTGGGCCGCCTCTACGGGTGGCAGGCTACGGCGCGGACCGTGGACCAGTCGATCTTCGACGACGTCACCCGTACGTTCCTCATGGACGCGGAAAACAGGCGGTTCTTCCAGGAGCAGAACCCCTGGGCGATGGAGGAGATGGGCAGGCGGCTCATCGAGGCGATGGAGCGCGGCCTCTGGAGTCCCTCGCCGGATGTGAGAGAGGCCCTCACGCGGCTCTATCTGGAGGTGGAGGGCTGGATAGAAGAGCGGATGGACGGTATGGAGGGTGAATTCCAGGGCGGGGCCATAGACGTGATGACGAGTCAAGACGTGGAAGGGTGGAAGAAACGGATGGAGGAGGTGTTAGGATGAGGTTTCCGTATTGTCCTTTTGTTGAAGGGGAGGCTCCAATGGCTTTGCCATTGGAGGGGGCGACGCTGGCCCCGGTAATTGCATGATGTTCCCATTTACCGCAATTGTGGGCCAGGAGGAGATGAAGACGGCGCTCGTGCTCAACGTGATAGATCCGGCCATCGGGGGGATCCTCATCATGGGCGAGAAGGGCACGGCCAAGAGCACCGCGGTGCGGGCGCTGGCCGAATTGCTCCCTGAGATCGAGCAGGTGTTGGGCTGCTCCTTTAACTGCGAGCCCGGCGGATTCCTCTGCAGCTCGTGCAGGGAGAGGGTCGAGGCAGGAGACCCCATCGAGGGGCACACGCAGAAGATGAAGGTCGTCGAGCTGCCCCTCGGCGTCACCGAGGACCGCCTCGTGGGCACCCTCGATATAGAGCACGCCCTTAAAAAAGGAGAAAAGCGGTTCGAGCCGGGACTGCTCGCCGCGGCCAACCGGAACTTCCTCTACGTCGACGAGGTCAACCTCCTGGAGGACCACATCGTCGACCTGCTCCTCGATTCGGCAGCCATGGGGGTGAATACGGTCGAGCGGGAGGGCATCTCCTTCACCCACCCCGCCCGCTTCATCCTCGTGGGGACCATGAACCCCGAAGAGGGGGAGCTAAGGCCCCAGCTTCTCGACCGGTTCGGCCTCTGCGTGAGGGTCATATCGGTGCGCGACAAGGCGTCGAGGGTGGAGATTTTGCGCCGCAGGGCCGCCTTCGACCTCGACCCCGAGGAGTTCCTGGGACGCTGGCAGGAGGAACAGGAGGGGCTCGCCCGGGACATCACCGAGGCACGGCAGCGGCGCGACGGGGTGCAGGCGGCCGACTCCGTGCTCGAGGAGATAGTGTCGATGACCACCCAACTGAGCCTCGACGGTCACCGGGCGGATATCGTTATCCTGAAAGCGGCCCGGGCCCTGGCCGCCTTTAAAGGCAAGGGCGCGATCGGGGCGGAGGATATCCGGGAGGCGGCCATGCTCTCGCTGCTCCATCGCGCGAGGCGCCTTCCTTTTGAGGAGATGGGCGCGGAAAGGGGAAAGATCGAACAGGCGCTCACAGGACTGCGGATCGCATGAACTTTTGCGGGTTTGTCGGCCACGACGACGCGAAGCTGGCCCTTATCCTTAACGCCATAGACAGCCGCTGCGGCGGCGTGCTCTTCTGGGGCGAGAAAGGGACAGGGAAGTCAACGCTGGCGCGACTTTTCAAGGACCTTCTCCCCGAAGGCGTCCCCTTTATCGAGGCGCCCCTCAACGTGACCGAGGACGCCCTCCTGGGATCGGTCGATATCGAGGCTGCCCTCGGACAGGGGCAGAGGGTATTCCAGCCGGGTATTCTGGGCAGGGCCGACGGCGGCGTGATTTTTATCGATGATATCAACCTGCTTCCGTCCGCTGTCGTGGCGCTCATCGCAGAGACATGCGACAGGGGCGCCCACGTCCTGGAGAGGGAGGGACTCTCGGCGCGACACCCGGCGCGCTTCATTGCCCTGGCCACCATGAATCCCGGGGAGGGTCTTTTTTCACCCCATTTCCTCGACCGCTTCGGCATGTGTGCAGCCTGGACCGCCCTTGACGATGCCGCGGCGAGAATGGACGTGATAAAAGCTGCCGCAGGGCGTGCCCCGGAACCCGCCGGCGACAGGACCGGTCTCGACGATCTGTGCAGGCGCATCGCCGAGGCCCGAATGCGCGTCCACGCCGTCCTTGTTTCCCATGAGGTCGAAGACTACATCGTCAGCCGCTGCATGGAGGCGGGCGCGGAGGGGCATAGGGGGGAGATCTTCCTCCTCCATGCCAGCCGCGCCTATGCGGCATACTGCGGCGAGAGGGCCGTCGCGGAAAAGCACGTGGATGAGGTGCTTCCCCTCGTGCTCAGCCACAGGGTGAGACCGGTGGAAGAGACCTGCGATGCGACTTCGAGGCCGGATCATCAGGAGAATCACGACCGGAGTGAGCCCTCCGACGGGGACCGGGGTGAAGAGACGCGGGGTGGGACGAACGAGGAGCATGACCGCGAAGGAGAAGGCGGGGCCGCGGATGACCCCTCCACACCCGAGAGGCGCGAGGCCCCGTCGCGCGCCAAAGAAGAGGTCTTCGAGACGGGCGAACCCTTCGGGGTAAAGCGGATCGCCTTCGGAAAGGACAGACTGAAGCGCACCGAGAGCGGCAGGAGGACGAAGACGGCATCGTACGGAAAGGGCGGCAGGTACGTGAAGAGCGGTTTTCTCAACAATCGCGACGTGGCTGTCGACGCGACGCTCCGCGCGGCAGCCCCCTTTCAAAACCTGCGGGGAAGAAAGGAATTCCTCGTGATCAAGCCCGAGGACCTCAGGTTCAAGGAGAGGGAAAAGAAGATGGGCCACCTCGTCGTCTTCGTCGTGGACGGGTCAGGCTCCATGGGTGCTCAGAAGAGGATGGTGGAGACGAAAGGCGCAGTGCAATCGCTCCTCCTCGATTGCTATCAGAAGCGGGACAAAATTGCTTTCATTGTCTTCCGGCGGGACGGGGCGGAGGTGGTGGTGCCGCCCACGTCGAGCTTCGAGCGTGCGGCGAAGCGGTTGCGGGAGATACCGGTGGGGGGCAGGACACCCCTCGCGGCAGGCTTGCTGGAGACATACAAGCTGGTAAAGCGGACGGAGCTGCAGAGGCCCAGGACGCGGTGCCTCGTAGTGCTCGTCACCGACGGCAGGGCGAACCAGGGCCTCACCCAGGAGCCGATCGACCAGGAGCTGGGGAGAATCACGGCCCTCCTCTCGGGCTTGAAGAGGACCGACTATGTCGTCGTCGATTCGGAAGACAAGAAAAACCTTATAAGAATGGACCTCGCCTTGCGGCTCGCTCGCGGGCTCGGCGCGCGATACTACCGGCTCGCCGACTTGAGATCCGACAATCTCGCCGGCATGGTGCGGGACGCCAAGAGGGCTCAGGTGGGCAATGAGTGAGAGGTCTTTTAAAACTTTGAGGGCGCATGAGATAGCACTCTTCATCGTTTCCATCCGGACGAGGGCAAGACAGGCCCGAGGAAATTGCAGTGACCGGATCAGCCGAAGGCAGGGCAACCCGGCGGGCTTCGCACAGACGGCCATGACGAAAGCACTGGTTTTTTCACTCCTCTTTCACGGGGCAATCATCATCGCCATGATCTTCTGTCTCGGTGGGAAACCCGCAAAACATCAGGAAATGATCACTGTTTTCCTGAGTGACGAGGAGCCGTCAAGGGGCGCCGCATCAGGGAAGGCCGGCACATCAGGCGGCGCGGCCGTTCTCGGGGCGCCGCGAGGGACACACCACGCCTCAACCCGATCCTTGCCCTCTCCTCCCCCCGCGGCAGTTCCCTTAAGGGAAGCCACGAAGGAGAAGACAGCCGCATCGGAAGAGACGAGCCCCGCGGGCGCATGGACGCACCCATCGCCCCAAGCCCCTGAACTATCTTCATTCGCCGGCGGAGCCGGTGAGGGCGGTACAGCAGCCGGCGGAGGGGACGGCGAGATGGGCCGGTCCGCGGGACGCGGAGCCGGGGACGGAGCGGGTGGAGGCGGCTTTGGCGCGGGCCCTGGTAGAGGCTTGGGCGCCGGAAGCGGCGAGGGGCAGCCGGGTTACTTGCGGGAGCACTATGCCTATATCAAGGAGATCATCACTAGGAACCTGCAATATCCGCCTGTCGCAAGGAGAATGGGCTGGCAGGGCGTCGTTCAAATCACGTTCGTCGTTCTGGAGAATGGATTCGCCCAGCACGTCAGGATCACCAAAAGTTCCGGTCATGACATGCTCGATCAGGCCGTGGTGAAGGCGGTGCAGAAGGTGCAGCCCTTCCCCAGGCCGCCTGCCAGGGCGGAGTTGACCGTGCCGGTCGTTTTCCGGCTGGAAAACGGCGCCGGGGCCGGATAGGTCAGCGGCCTTGCTTACCCCTTGCCCTCGAACTTTTCAACCACCGACCTGTACTTCTCGTGGATCAACCTTCTGTCGAACTCCCGGAATGCCTCCAGCATATCATCCTGCTCGCGGCTGCTGAAATACGCCATGCAGGGGATGAAGAAGCGTCTGTCCTCCTTTTCAATATGCACGGGATAAAAATCGACAAGCCCTTTCATGATTGTCACCACGTCGCCAAGGGCGGCGCTGTCGTGAAGGAGATGGCGATCTTTCGCCGCAACGAGTCGGGCCGTCATCTCCCGTGCCCGGACGTGCTCCGCTCTCAGCTCTTCCATCGTCTGTCTGTACTGATCCGAGATGGCGGTCCGGGCGAGCAGCTCGAAGAGAATATCCTCCTCTTTTCCGTGGTGGCAGCGATCAGCATAGATTCTGATGAAATCTACGGCCTGATCGATGAATTCGGGCCTCAGCCTTCCCGTCTTGTCTATCGCCTCGACCTCGGTCCTCATCACCTTGATCATACGCTCGATAAGCCTGTGTTCTATCATCAAGGGCGCAATGGGCATCATAACGATCCTCCTGAACCATTGGACAATAACGCACGAAAAGAGAGTGAAAGGGCAAGGCCGCCGTGTGATAAGAAAAATGGTCCCAGCGAGATTCGAACTCGCGTTACCGGCGTGAGAGGCCGACGTCCTAAACCCCTAGACGATGGGACCCTTGATCCAGTGATAATAACAGAAATCCGTCGTTTTTTCTACAAAAAATATAAGACCCCGACGCATGGCGCGCCAGGGCTGGAAAAAGAGGCGGCATCGGGCATTGTCAGGCCGAGCGCTTTTCGCGCATAGCTTTGTCATCCCGCTCGCCCCGCATCCTCATGTACCGACAAACAATACACTCCGGTGCGGGCCGAACGCGATTTCGCGCTCTGCATCAAAAATCCCTCCGGCCGGAAACGACCGTACTCACTACACCTACCTACAATTAGTGAAAACAGAGCCGAGCCATTCTTTCAAGATTGCCGTCAGAAAGAGTACACCGTCACGGTCATCTGTCTTTTGTGATGCCAGCAAAGCAAAGCGGCTGCGACGCGGTATTGGCCGGGCGTTTCGGCAACGGTCAGCATAATCTTGCCCTTCACCTACGCTTGTTCGACAAGTTCATGGGCACGCCTGGCCTCCGCCAAGGGCATACGCGCCGCAATGATGAGCTTGATCTTGTTCTGGGCCAGCAAATCGCACAACTTGATCATGTCTTCTGAAAACCAATCAGCGTGCTTTTGCCGCCATGCACCAATCGAGGAGACATCCGTCCGTTACCGGAATCTTCGGACAACAGCTCCGACGCCAGAAAAGCAGCCTGTCCCCTTTCCCTTTTTTCCCTTTAGACGGGGTGCCCCCTAATGGGTGACCCTTGTGTGTGTCCTTCCGAAGGAAACAGGGTTTTGTGCAAAGCACTTACCGATAAACGCCGTATTCTTTCGTGGCATCGATCATGGCGTGGATGGTATCGGCCTTGGCTTCATCCATGGCGGTCCCCGTGCACATGAGATACCCGCCGCCCTTCCCTGCTATGTCGATGACTTCCTTGCAATACGCCTTGACCTCCTCCGGAGTCCCGGTGAGTATCAACCCCGATGAGACATTTCCGCCGATGCAGATCTTGTCCCCGATTGCCTCCTTCGCCCTGGCCATGTCCGTCCGGTCGAATATCCACATGCAGGAGGCTTTGGGAAGCTCCTTCAGGAACTCAAGCCGCGTATTGTAGGATCCCTCGCAGAAGCAGAAGGGCACGCACCCCTCGGCTGCCAGTCCGAGAATAACCGCCTTAAGGGACGGCCAGTAGAACTTCCTGAACTGCGCGTCGGACATGAACCCGTCCGCACCCTTGTGGAGCGGAATAAACACGACTGGACAACCGGCAAAGGTTGCCCCTCTCACACCCTGGCTGATGGCAAGGGGCGTGAATCTTTCCACGGCTTTCAGCACCATATCCGGCTGGCGGTACAGGTCCAGCATCGAGGCCCTCGTCCCTCTCAGCGTATCCGAGAGAATATCGAAGGGGGCTTTTGTGGCGCCGCCGAAAGCGCCGGGAACACCCATGCCCCTGGCTTGCATCTCATAGCCCATTATTTTCTGTATCCATGCCATCGCTTCATTCCCCGCATCCAACAGCGCTTTTAAGGCGCTCTGAACGGGAGGAATGCCGAAGGGGATCATCTGGGCGGAGACGAGGACCACTTCCCACATGTCGGTAAAAGGCGCAATCATCTTCAGGGGATCGAGCGTTCCAAACACGCGGGGCATGAGAGTTCTGATCCAGAAATCCGTGGGGTCGTTGATAAGGGCGGGGTACTCATCCGCCAGCATGTATTCACCTTCCACGTATTGGTAAGCAGACTTCTGAGAGATCCCGTGGCCTGGCAGCTTGTATTGCTTGTAGTCGAGAATATCAAAAATCTTGCCGTATCCGATGAGCGCGGGTGTGACGTAATAGTCAGGCTTGTAATCCCTGAGAAAGCTCAGTTGAGCAGCGAGCATTTTATCCGGGTCATACATGGCCTCGTAGGCCGTTACGCCATACAGATATGGTTGCATGAATATTCCGAAAGGCAAGACCGGCACCCTATCGGGGGCCTTCTCCATCAAAACGACACCCCTAAACCTGGCGACTGCTGCATTGTAGGTAGCTTTTGCTTCAGGGCTCTCAAACTGAACACCCTCGGCAGCGCTCCACGTCTGGAATCTCGCTTCTCTCTTTTCCGCCGGCGTCTTCTCCATGGCATTACCCTCCTATCCAGCCTTTGGCTAACTGAACCGCCTCCATAGCATCCTTCCCGTAGGCGTCCGCTCCGGTAAATGTCTTCACCTGATCATCGATCTGGCCGCCTCCG
>Ga0187864_10000173_pt1 | contig 74136 bp, 66 predicted proteins | sample June2016WEW_11_4_FD_132985 | JGI IMG/M metagenome (GOLD analysis project Ga0187864, IMG submission 132985) | Peatland microbial communities from SPRUCE experiment site at the Marcell Experimental Forest, Minnesota, USA - June2016WEW_11_40 | ecosystem: Environmental > Terrestrial > Soil >... | reverse complement strand
GATGAGCTTCACGCATCACCTTCCATGGCGATCGGGATGTTTCCATCCCGCAGCTTGTAGAAGCACGAGACCAATCGCGCCAGCGAAAGTACCCTGTATTTTGAGGATCGAGACAGAGCCGGACCGCTCTGAATTATCGGTGAAGAATTCAGAGCTGTCCCGTTTTCAGAGCTGTCCCGTTTTTCCGTTCTTTTTGTCCCCCACGAGTTCCATCTCCAGTCGGGCGGGCAAATTCTGAAGCGTTGTTGGTCTTGTTTGGTTTTTGCGAGCCCTTACCGATAAAATCCGCACCCATGAAACCGGCTTTGCAGATAACACTGTTGATCGTGTTGTTCTGCGTCCTGGCCGCGGTGGCTGGTTGGCTCTGGTGGCAGCCGGATAATCAGCCCATCTCGTCGGCTCCGGCCCCCGTTACCCACGTTGAACGCCCGCCGCCAGGAAGCCTCCAGGTACCGGGCGACGATCACACTGCCGAAGAACAGCGATACCAGGCCGAATTGCAGGCCCGCGTCGATGGACTCGTGCGCGATGCGGCGAGCGCGGACGCTGCGGCGGTGGCGGCGTCCGAGCGAAAGCTGCCGACGGCGGCGCTTCCGCTGCTGCAAGCGGCCATTACGAGCGGCAACCTGCCATCGGCCACCACGCGTCCGATCGGGGAGGCGCTTGGTCAGGATGCCGTGCGGCTTGGCAACGCGCTGTGGACGCAGCAGCGGATGGCGTGGTATCGCAGTCATTTGCTTGATGTATCCGAGAAGATTTCGGACAAGAAACCTTGGGCGGCTCCGTCGCGGGCCGTGGTGCAGGCGGCGGTGCGGCTGTGGTCCAACGACCCGAGATCCAGCGGGGACGAGGACTCGATCATCTGGCGCGAAGCCAATCCCGCCTGTAAGGCCAATTGTACCGATCCCTTGATGTGGCTTGCCTGGGGCCAGAACCTGATGCGATGGAATGACACGGACAGAGGCTGGACCGCCGAAGTGGCGACTACCGCGCAGGAACACATGAAGGAGAGCGACTATCCCCTGTCGTTCAAGATGGCGGCGGACTTTTGGGCCGCAAAGGCCATCGCCCTTAACACTCCCGTCAGCAATGCTAACAAGAAAAAGAGGGATCAGTTGGTCGATCAGGGCAAGGCGCTGTTTGCCAAGGTGATCGCCGATCGGGACCTGCCAAGGCAGCAGATTTTTTTCCTGTTCGAGGTAATGGAGGGCGTGTCGCCGGCGGTTTACGGCGATCGCCGCACGCTGCCGGCTGCGCTATTCGACGAACTCAAGAAATCGAGCGTCGATCCGAGCGTCGCCCTGGAGGTGCAGGGAAAATTCAACACGGAGTACGCATGGGATGCGCGGGGCGGCGGCTGGGCCGACTCCGTCACCCAGCAGGGTTGGCAATTGTTTGGACAGCGCCTCGCCAAAGCCGCTGACGCGCTCGAACAGGCATGGAAACTCGATCCGACCAATTCGGATACGGCAGCCAGCATGATCGACGTGGAACTCGGCCAGGGCCAGGGGCGCGACCGAATGGAACTGTGGTTCAGCCGCGCCATGCAGGCCGATCCGGACAATTACTGGGCCTGCTCGCAGAAGCTCTATTACCTGGAGCCGAAATGGTACGGGAGCAATGAGGAGATGCTGAAGTTTGGCCGCGAATGTCTCGCCGGGGGCAACTGGGACGCGGGCATACCGTATATTCTGGTCGAAGCCCATCTTCGCGCTTCGCATTACACAGATGGCGGTTGGCAGCGGTCGGAGCAAAAGGCGTATTTTGACAACAACCCGCAGGCGTGGGATGAGATCAGCTCAGTGTACGCCCAGTATCGGCTTCATCGCCCACGGAGCGTCGGGATCGAATTGGAAATGGCTCGCGTGGCGAGTTGGAGCGGCCACTGGAACGAGGCCAACCAATTGTTTAACGAAGTCGGCGATGCGTATGACACGAATGTCTATTCTGTGGAGGAACAAAAACGAGCCAGGGAAATAGCGCGAAGGCACGCTTCAGCTTCCAGCCAGCCGAGTAAATTCTAGGCGCGTCGCCGAAGCGCTTTCGGCCACTCAATCGCACAATCCGAACTTCACGAGGGCGGCGTGCACGCCGTGGTCGTTGTTCGACGGGGCGATCCAATCCGCGACGTTCTTTACGACCTCGCTGCCGTTGTCCATGGCAACGCCGACGCCGGCGATTTTGACAATGCCCACGTCATTCGGGGCGTCGCCAATGGCCATCACGTTTTCCATGGGAACTTGATAGTGCTCGGCCACCAATTGCAAAGCGGCGGCCTTGCTCACGTATTTGTCCATGATCTGGAGGATTTCCGGATCGGATCGGACGATGGTGACGTTGCCGTCGTTGCCCGCGACCAGCATCGATTCGAGCGAGTCGATTGTGCCACGGTCTCCGAGCAACAGCAGCTTGGTGATCGGCTGGTTGCAAAATTCATCGAAGCCGGCGATGACGTCGGGCTTGAACATGCGGCCGGTTTCGGTGGTGTAGGACGGATCGAAACGGTCGGTGTACCAGCGGTCGAGGATTTCGCAACTCACCAGGACCGATGGGAAGCGCGATCGGGCGGTGTCGATGAGTCGTCTGACCCGCTCGCACGGCATGGGGCAATGGAAGATCACCTGCTTGTTGGGCTCGTCCCAGATGAGGGCGCCGTTGTAATTGATCTGCCAGGTGTCGAGCTTCAGCGTGTGGTAGATTTGACGGACGCTGCGCGGTGGGCGGGCCGAGGCGATCACCACGCGGATGCCGCGATCGATCACGGAACCGAAGGCTTGCAGCGTCTGATCGCTGACCTGCTTGGAATCGTTCAGGAGGGTTCCGTCGAGGTCCACGGCAACGAGGCGGATGTCCAGCCCCCGAACAGATCGGGGAACCGGCGGAATGCGACGTCGTGAAACGGCCTGGCGACTCATGGTTCCCTGGCAAAATCGACGGATCGTTTATCCTGTATTGTAGGCGAGTACACAAGGGGGAATCCCGGCGCTCAGACTCGATAAACCGGCCTGGATTAAGGATGCTGACCGGAATGTTGCTTTACACTCTGTCGCGAGAGAAGGCGGAAAATGAACCGCTCCCCAGCCCTTGTGCGATCATCCGCATGGCGGATTCAACCGAGCAATTAGCGCAGATTAAAGATTGGAACGTAGTCGTCGATCATCTCGATCTGGTCTTCAACGATGCGAGCGAGGCTTTTCAGATCGTCTTGCCGCCGTCCGCCGAACACGGGGAGAGAATTTTCCGTTTCGCTACGAAGCAAATCGAGAACGAAGTCCCAAACCTCGTCCTGCAATGCCAAGTGGGCATCGGCAGAAGTCATGCCGCCTTGGCGGCCCTGATGAAAATCCTCGGGCATGACCCCAAGCCGGTCCTGGCCAATGGCACCTACAATCGGCGGCTCTACCGCTTGATCCTTGCGGCGGCTGGACTGAAGCCCGACCCAGAACCACTGGTTTCCATGAACATCCGGGTAAAATATGATCCGGAGCGATTGCATCTGTTCCTCCTCTCGATGCGCCGACAGCGTTATGAGAATTGGGAAGTCATCGCGGTTACCGATGGACCCAACCCAGCAGCCGTCGAACTGGTAAAGTCGATCGGTGACAAGCGGGTGACGGTAATCGAGACGGCAAAATCGCTGGGGCGATGGGGCATCCACACCGCCAGATCGGCATTGACGCCTGCCGGGGGGAATTCATCGGCCTGTCGAACGATGACAATTACTACGTTCCGGGGCATCTTGAACAAATGGTGAATGCGGCCGACAAGGCCGACTTGATCATTTGCCACGCGTTGCACTCCTATCACGGTTGGAGCGAGCTTATCGGAGGGCCGGACCTCGGCGTATGGATCGCCCGGGCATCATTAATACGGCGACTGCCGTGGACGGGCATCGAGTTTACCTCGGACCGTGACTATTTGCAGCAACTCAAGGCACTGGCCAGCGGCCGAATCGCCGAAGTCAAAAGGCCGCTGTTCATTCACAACTAGCCTGCCGGGAAATTAGAATTACTCCCCTTTGAATTTCTCGCTGAAGTTTACGAAATCCGAATGACCGATGATCTCGCGGCTCGGATCACGCGGATCGTGTGGAGTTTGCTGACCGCAAATAACGCGGCGCAACGAGCAGCAGGACAATGATGGAAATGACGGCGGTCGCCCCGGCAGGTTCGGGTACGGGCAGGGCAATGTAGTCCGCTTCTAACGACCCCGTGTTGAACAGTTCTCCCAGAGCCGACCCAGCGGCGGTCACTTCGTAGATGCCGCCGTGGCTGGATGCGTCCAGGGCGATGTAGTAAAGGTTGTTTTGACTGTCCACCGCCAGGCCCTTGAGCGAACTAAGGCCCGTCGCAACAGGCGTCGGAGTCCCGGTGCCGATGTTAATTTTTTCCACGTTGCCGTTGCCGTCGGAGACGTAGAGATCGCCCAGTTTGTCGACCGCGATGTCCCAGGGGCTGCTTACGCCAGTGGTAAACGTCTGGATCGGAGTGGTCCCGCCGGTCGGGCCGTACTCAAGTATATCGCTGTTGTGGTTGTCGGCGACGAACACGTTGCCGGTGATGGGATCCACCGCCACCGTGTTGTAGACGCTGAAACTGGTGTTGGCCAATGTATCCGAGAAAAGCGCTGGCGAGCCGGCTCCACCGGTGTACTTATAGACCTTGATGTCGGAGGAGATGCTGCTATCGGCATCGGTGGTGAAGTAAACATTTCCGCCGGAGTCGACGGCGGAGCCGTAGAAGAGTCCGGCCGTTCCGCTTATGGACATTCCCGTGTACGACGCGCTGCTGAGCGGCTGGCCCGCGGGGAATTTTACCTCGCCGCCTCCCAGATCGGTGACATACAAATTGCCGGGACCATCCAGGGATAGCGTGTTCAAGTTGCCGCCGGTTGCTCGGCTGCTGACCAAGGTGCCCGTAAGCGAATAATCGTACACCGTGGAACGGCCGCCGTTGCTGAGATAAATATCGGCTCGCGCCGTTGACATTCCAGCCAGCAGAGTGATTGGAACTAGCAGCGAAGCGGCGGAAAGCCGAGTTGCCAAGCCGGCGAAGATTTCATAAGCGCAAGCCCGAAAGTGATGTGTGCGATGCATCTTCTCTCCATCGTCCCCGTGAGTCTAAGTGACCGGATTACAGCGGGTTACTTTAGGGTGGCACACGAGGCGTTCAAGAGAAATCTCCACGCTTTTTAAATAAACTTGCTTCGCAAAAAGCGACAGTGATTGACCATAAAACGGCAAGAGGCGCGATCTCCGATCCACGGGGGTTCGGGTGATATTCAGATCGCTGGCGTGATGGATGCTCGACGGGCATGGTCAGCGGTCCTCGAAGCCCCCGTAATCTCTGCGGAAGGACAAATACGACGCGCCGCACGACTCGACCGGAAAGTGTAAAGGCGGACAATCTAAAAGTGACGCGAACGAATGATATTCACCTAGCCAATTCAAAGGGGTCGGGAGTTTGATTGATCCAGCAGCCGTAGACCGCGGCGGCGCGCCCCGCAAGCGGGGCCGCTAAACCAGAAAGCGCGCCGAATGATCACGATGCGTATGAGCCGGAGGGACCGATGAAACCGGCGGCTGTCCCTGTTTATTCTATCGATGCTTACGGCTGTGAAGTTTGGGCGATGTGATGGGGTGGCGGTGGGCGATCGGAGAGGCCGAGACGCCATTGGCGGTTTGCAGAAGCGTGGATGCCGGAACCGCCGCGCCCAACGTTGTGGAGTTGTCGGCAGGAAATGCGACGCCGGGTCCGTTGGCTTGCATTCCTAAGTTGCCGACCAGCAGTGTGAAGTCCTCGCCGCTGACCACGCCGTTGTAGATGAAGTCGCCCTTACTCCAACAACGGACGGCCCGTTTTGGGCGATTTATCGCAATGAATGTCTCCGATCCCGTCCCCGATCCTTTGAATTTCTCTTTGAATTTCCCGATTCATTTCCATCTCGCGGTTTCGGTTGACTTTGGCGTTTTCACGGCAATATAAACCCCCCGGCCACAGAGATATTTTTCAATTTCGGCGTCATGCCTGGAAGGTGTTCATATGCGATACCGACTCTTGGGCGATAGCGGGCTTCGGGTGGCGGAGATTTGTCTGGGGGCGATGACCTTCGGTGAAGACTGGGGATGGGGCGCGGCCAAGGATGAGGCGCGCAAAATGTACGAAGCCTACCGTGAGGCAGGCGGGAATTTCATCGATACCGCCAACCTCTACACTGCGGGGACCAGCGAAAAATTCGTCGGCGAGTTTATCCGGGATCATCGTGGCGAAGTCGTTCTGGCCACGAAGTACACCAACTCCGCCCCCGGCAAAGACCCCAATGCCGCGGGAAATCATCGCAAGAGCATATTCCAGGCGATCGAGGCGAGCCTGAAACGGCTGGGGACCGATTACATCGATCTTTATTGGCTGCATATCTGGGACCAGATCACGCCGGTCGAGGAAGTGATGCGGGGTTTTGAGGACCTCATCCGCTCGGGCAAGGTGCTTTATGCGGGCGTGTCGGACGCGCCGGCTTGGTGGATTGCTCAGGCCAACACGCTGGCTGAATTCCGCGGGTGGGGGAAGTTCGTTGGCCTCCAGATCGAATACAGCCTGATCGAGCGCACGGTGGAGCGCGAGTTGCTGCCGATGGCCAAGGCGCTGGGGCTGGGCGTGACCGCGTGGTCGCCCCTGGCCGGCGGCCTGCTCTCCGGCAAATATCAGGGCGGCGCGCAGGCCAAGGATGCGCGATTCAGCACGGAGATGATGAAACCGATGATGCGCGGCGGCCAGCGCGCCGAAAAAATCGTCGCCGCCGTCAAACAGGTGGCCCAGCAACTCGGGCGAAGCGCACCGCAGGTTGCCATCGCGTGGCTCTTGCATCGGGATCAGCCGATCATTCCGATCATCGGCACGCGCAAGATCGCTCAGCTTCACGACAACCTGGCCGCCCTGGACTTGAAGCTCGATCGCGATCAGCTTCGGTTGCTGGATGAGGTCAGCGCGGTTCCGCTGGGCTTTCCGCATGAATTTTTCCGGGAGGAGTTTGTTCGCGCGATAGCCTACGGCGGCATGCGCGATAAGATCATCGCGTGAGAACAATTGATGTTCCGCGGTTTTAGCTTCGACTGACGATTGTAGGGTCGTGGACCTTTTAGTTACCTGACTGGTTGGGGCGTGGCAGACGGCATCGGGCTACAGCACGCTCTTTAGCAACGCTTCCACCGCCGCGATTTTATCGCTGAACTCGTTTTGCGCATCCACTCGATAAAAGGCTGGATGATGTTCCCATTGTTGGGCCAGAAGCGCGCCACGGGCCGCCGGTTAACACGATGTGTCCGACCATTACGCGTAGCTCGATTACCGGTTTGAACGGGGTTTGCTCTGCCCACGACCGCGGTGGACCACTGGGGAGGATTCTACCGTAGTCTCGGGCCTACACGATAGCGAGTTGGGAACCAGGAGAGCCGGTGCCTGTTGCATGCGGATTTCACGGCAAATTCGTATATTTGTTTTCATCATTCGCTGGTCGTGCAAGGGCATAAGCCCTTTGGAGCACCCCTATGCCGCCCATTCGGCAACCGTACCGTTGGTTTGTCCTCGGAGACCTTAACGGCTTTTTCGGCCTTATCTTCGATAACCTGACCGTCCTTTCATTCCTCTCGGGAATTCTCGTTTTCGGATTCGGATACCCCGCAGATATCGTGTTCACGCGCATGTTTCCGGGAACGGCATTAGGCGTGTTGGTCGGGGACCTGTTCTACACCTACATGGCGTTCAATCTGAGCAAGCGCACAGGCAACCCCAACGTCACCGCGATGCCGCTGGGGCTCGACACGCCTTCGACGATTGGATTGGCATTGATCGTCCTCGGCCCGGAGTTTGTGCGGCTGAAAGCGCAGGGGTATTCCCCGCATGATGCCGCCATGATGACCTGGTACGTGGGCATGGCCACGATGATGTACATGGGGATCATCAAGGTGGTCTTTTCGTTCCTGGGAAACTGGGTGCAGCGTCTGGTGCCGCAAGCCGGGTTGCTTGGCTCCCTGGCGGGAGTGGGGCTGGGGCTGATCGCCATGACGCCGCTCTTTGATATTTTCGCCATGCCGTTGATTGGCTTGCTCTCTCTGGGATTGATTTTCTACACGATCGTCGCCGGCATCCGCCTTCCGGGAAAGTTCCCGGGTGTTCTGGCCGCCGTACTCGTGGGTTCCGTTTTGTATTATTGCGTTGCACCATATGGGTTAGCGGGGGGCACATACTCTCCCCCTCCAGCCTTACGCGTGCACTTCGCGATGCCGGCTCCGACCCTGGCATTTCTCAAAGGGCTTACGTTGGCGCTGCGATACCTCCCGCTGTCAATTCCCTTTGCGCTTCTCACCGTTATCGGCGGCATCAACACTACCGCCAGCGCCAAGGCCGCCGGAGACGATTACAACACGCGCAATATTCTTCTGGTCGAAGCCTTCGCGACGCTGGTCGCGGGAATGTGCGGCGGGGTCGCCCAATCCACGCCCTACATCGGTCATCCAGCGTACAAGAATATGGGATCGCGAGCGGGGTATACGCTGCTCACGGGCGTGGTTGTCGGCGTCAGCGGCATGCTGGGGTTGGCGTCGTACTTAGTCGAATTAATCCCCCGCGCGGTCCTGGCGCCGATCCTCGTCTTCGTCGCATTGGATATCATCGTTCAGGCGTTTTATGCCGTACCCAAGGCCCATGCGCCGGCGGTAGCGTTCTCATTTTTTCCCACCATCGCCAGGCTTCTGGGAATTAAGCTGGGCGATCCCAATTTTGTTCCTCAGCAGATTTTCGACAGGCTTATGACCGCTCCAGGAAAAGCGTTGCCGGAGCTGCAAGTCATCTTCGCGCTGGGCAACGGCTTCATCCTCACCGCAATGCTTTGGGCGGCTTTTCTGGTGGAGCTCATCGACCGGCGCCTCAAACGATCATCGGCCTACTTAATCGTCCTGGCGGGTTTGTCATTTTTCGGAATCATCCATTCCGCCCAGGCCGACGGAAGCATGTACCTACCGTGGATGATTCCCCAGCCGGGGCGGCAGATACCGTATCAATATTCGATGGCTTATTTTGTGCTGGCCTGCGTTTTTTTCCTGTTGTCGTTTCACAAAGCAAGCCGCGAACGTCTCGCGGGCGAACCGCTCCAAAAACGGGGGACCGACTTTCAAACACCCGAGGAAGCTGGCGTCCACCGGTAAATCGGGAAACTGTTTACCGTTCTGGAATCGTCCGCAAAAACACGACGATCCATCATCTTCGATTTCGTCGCCCAGCGCTTCGACATCCAAAAACCGCCGGGAACCCGCATGGTTCAATGCGATGACGGTAAACGGTTACCGAAACTGATCGCCTTCAGATAAACGAGCAGTTTCTCGACGGCGAAGGCCATTGGCCGGATCCTGCCTTTAGAAAGTAGAGAGTAGAAAGGAGACCGCAGGAGAGTTTGGCCTATTACGCCCGTTCGACTTCCGACATCGGTCTTGCCTTTGCTCTCCTCTCTACTTTCTATATCTCTCCTGCTCTATTTTTCGCTTCGCGAAAAATCGGGGTGGCAGGATTTGAACCTGTGGCCTCTTGGTCCCGAACCAAGCGCTCTACCAAGCTGAGCTACACCCCGTTCGATTTTTTTTCCCAACCGACGGTCTTGCCGATCTTTCCAGCCGAGAATAGCAGCCCCGGCGCAAAGATCAAATTTCCGCCGATCGTTGCTCTCGACCCTCGCTTTACGCCGGCAAATCCTGGCCAGCCGGCTTCTCGCGATTGCTCAGGCTGCGCAGGCGGTTGATCGCCGCGAGGTAGGCCAGGGCGCTGGCCTCGAGAATGTCCGTGCTGAGGCCGCGGCCGCGGATCTTGCGGCCGCTGTGTTCCAGTTCCACATGAGCTTCGCCGAGCGCTTCGGTTCCTTTGGTAACCGAGCGGATGCGATAGTCCGTCAATGCCATCTTGATGCCCGTCAGGCGCTGGATCGCGGAATAGATCGCATCGACCGGACCGTCGCCAACGCTGGCGTCCTGCACGGTCTGGCCCGAGCTGTCGCGCAGGGTCACCGTGGCGGTGGGGGTGGTTTTGCCGCCGGCGGTCACCTGGAGGCCGACCAATTCCCACAAGTCGCTGGCCAGGTTCAATTGAACGTCCACCAGCGCTTCGATGTCCTCGTCGAAGATTTCCTTTTTCTTGTCGGCCAGGGCCTTGAACTTTTCGAACGCCGCCTGGATTTGCTCGTCGCTCAGCGCGTAGCCCAGGAAGTTCACGCGTTCGCGGAATGCGTGCCGGCCGGAATGCTTGCCCAAAACCAGCGACGTTTTGGGAATTCCGACGGTGGCGGGGTCCATGATCTCGTAGGTTTCACGTTTTTTCAGCACGCCGTCCTGGTGAATGCCGGCCTCGTGCGCGAAGGCATTTTCGCCGACGATCGCCTTGTTGCGCGGCACGACCAGGCCGGTGAGGGTGCTGACCATCCGGCTGATGGAATAGATCTTGGTCGAATCGATGCGAGTAGTAGTTTTGTAATAGTCGTGGCGCGTTTGGAGGGTCATAATGATTTCCTCCATGGCCGCGTTGCCGGCGCGCTCGCCGATGCCGTTGACGGTGCATTCAGCCTGGCGCGCTCCGTTTTCGATGGCCGCCAGGGAATTCGCCACCGCCAGGCCAAGATCGTCGTGGCAATGACAGGACAGGACGACGTTTTTCTGCCGGATAATCGGGAGTTTCGCCAGCAAATGAGAGAAGATCTGGCCGTAAACCGTGGGCGTGGCATAGCCGACGGTATCGGGCAGATTCACCGTCGTTGCCCCGGCTTCGACGACGGCGTGGACAATCTCCTCCAGGAATTCCAACTCGGTCCGGCTGGCATCTTCGGGAGAGAATTCCACATCGTCGGTGTAAGAGCGGGCTTGCCGGACCGATTCGACGCTCAGCTTGATGATCTGCTCGCGTCCCATTTTGAGCTTGTGCTCGCGGTGGATTTTGCTGGTGGCGCAAAAGACGTGGATGCGCTTCATTGGCGCGGGCTGGACAGCTTCGCCGGCCCGTTTGATGTCGCCCGGCGTGCAGCGGGCCAGGCCGCATACAACGCTCTTGCCGATTTCCGAGGCGATGGCGTGGACCGATTCGAAATCGCCGTTGGAGCTGATGGGGAAGCCGGCTTCGATGATATCGACGCCCATGGCCTCCAGGAGCCGGGCGATCTCGAGCTTTTCAACGCGGGTGAGGGTGGCGCCGGGAGATTGCTCGCCGTCGCGCAGCGTCGTGTCGAATATTCGCACGGTGTCCATAAATCGCTCCTTCTTGAACCGAATGACCTCAAAAAATGGCCGACAAAAAAACCCTACGATTCCGGATCGTAGGGCCTATTCTTCAATGGTGATGGATCAGGCTTCCTACGATCGCGCGCACGCAAGGCCCGGAAGGGCCAGGGCAAGTCGAGAAGGGAGGGTCGCCAATTGCATAGTTCAGTTATTAGAGCGATCGCGGGATCGATTGTCAATGATGTTGTCGGCGGGGGCCGTGGGCAAACGAATGAAGAAGGACATTCGGAAACGCGCTCCCCTTCGGGTCGCGGCTAAACTTCCTTTGGCGTCCTTCTGACGCCACCTATCGGCGAACATGTTGGGATTCTGCAACGGTTGATGTTGCCGCAACGCAACGCGCCCGCGTCAACGGGTATTGGAGTCCATGGCAGTGGATTGCATTGGACACTAAAATGCAAGGGATATCGGTACTTGGGTCCGATGGCACTAAATTTGACATGACCTGAACATGCGATGGGTTGGACTGACATTCCTGGCTTTGGCGCTCACAGGTTGCGCTTCGCAATCGGCTGGTGTCGCGCCGGTGCAACAGAGCCACGCTTACGACGCGGCCCCGGCGGCGGCGCTGGCGTTCGATCCGCCCGCCTTGGCCGGGATGCCGCAGTTGGACCTCTCCCGGGATGATCGTGGGACGGCGGCATTTCTGGGGTTCGAGGATGCCAGGACCACTTATTATTCCCTGACCACGGATGACTGGTATTCGGATTTTGCGGGGGGCGGGAGCTTTGGGCGGGGGGGAAATCGGGATGATTACCAACGCCAGGCCATCAGTGAAACCTCCGGCATTACCTACCGCTGAAGCATTCCTACCAAAAATTGGGGTGTCACAAGTAAGTATTATTCTTGCAATCCGTCGCGATGTAAGGGATAGTATTTAAGTCTGTTTCCCGTCGCATGTTAAACCCATTCGAGGGCGCTATGGCCACCATCACCAAGAAAGAATTGATTGATCGAATAGCCGATAACACGGCGCAGCGTCGCGTTCAGGTGAAACGGGTCGTTCAGCAGTTCCTCGACGAGATCGTCAATGAGCTGGGTAAAGGCAACCGCTTGGAATTCCGTGACTTCGGTGTATTTGAAACCAAAATTCGCAAAGCGCGAAAAGCCCAGAACCCCAAGACCCTCGAACCCGTTGAGGTCCCGGAAAAGAGAACGGTCAAGTTCAAAGTGGGCAGGCTGATGAAACAGAGGCTTGCCAATTTGACGGGCGGAGCGATTGACGATGAGGCGGGGGACGTCGCCGAGATGAGCGACGCCGCCGACGAGGAAGACAAGGACGAATAGGCTCGCTGTGCGGCGTTGCCGTTGACCGCTGTGCGGCGTTGCCGTTGACCGATGCCGGAGTCGTTCGATTCACTTCTGAAAGAGGAGTTATCCCGGCTCGCCGAAGCGCGGCAACTCCGCAGTCGGCGCGTGGTTGTGCCCATCGATGCGGTGCACGTGGAAATTGACGGGCGGGTCTGCGTCAATTTCTGCTCCAATAATTATCTCGGCCTGACCCATCATCGGCGCGTGGTGGCGGCGGTGGGGAACGCGGCGGCGAAGTTTGGCGCCGGCGCGGGGGCGGCGGGATTGATCAGCGGATTCTCCACCCAACATGCCGCCGCTGAATCGGCCATCGCCTCCTGGAAGGGGACCGAGGCGGCGATTCTTTTGCCCAGCGGATATCAAGCCAATCACGCGGCGATCCAAACGCTGGCGGCGCTGGGGAAAAACCGCGGCGGGGTGCGATTTCTCGTGGACAAGCTGGCGCACGTGTCGTTGCTGGATGCGCTGCGCGGCTCCGGCGCCGCGTGGCGCGTCTTTCCTCACAACGGCATGAGCAAGCTCAAGCGGCTGCTTGACCAAGCCGAGGCGGAGCAATTGCAGGTCGTCGTGACGGAATCCATCTTCAGCATGGACGGCGACGCGGCGGATTTGAAATCGCTGGATCAACTGAAGCGGGCCAGGCCGTTCGTCCTGCTGCTTGATGAAGCGCACGCCAGCGGAGTTTACGGTCCGGGCGGGGCGGGTTTGGCGGCGGAATGGGGGCTGGCGGGCGCGGTGGATATTTCTGTCGCCACCTTTTCAAAGGCCGCCGGATGTGCCGGCGGAGCAATTTGCGCCAGAGGGGATTTCTGCCGGACGGCGGTGAATTTGGGGCGGGCATATATTTTTTCGACGAGCATTCCCCCGGCGATTGCCGCAGGGATCGAGGAGGCGATCCGCGCGATGCACGATGAGCCGCAACGACAGCAGCGCGTCCGCGCGCTGGCGCGAGAGCTGCGAGAGCGGTTGCGGGGCAAGGGAATGGTTCTGCCCGATGGGGATTCGCCGATCGTCCCGATCATCGTTGGAGAGGAATCGGCGGCGCTGGAGCTGGCGGGCAAACTGCTGGAGAAAAACTTGCTGGTGGGGGCGATTCGGCCGCCGACCGTTCCGCGCGGAACCAGTCGATTGCGTGTGACGCTGAGCTGCGAACACACGCAGGAGGAGATCGACCGTCTGATCGATACCGTTGCGGGCGAGTCAAGCCGGGGGTAGGCGATCATCAATCGGAGCAGCCGGCGACGGGCGAGAACGGGGCTTGGCTGCCTTGATTGCGGCCTCAACCCGGCGAAGGGTTCGGCTGGCCAGATCGGGCGCCGGATCCTCGGTTGGCAATGCGTCCAAGAGGCGGAGGACCCTTTGAATCGTCTGCACACGTTGAGGTTGGATATCCACGGATTTCACAAAAGCTCCGCCCGGGTTTGCGGTGGGGCGGTCCAGAAGCAAATCTACAATGCGACCATCTTTGTCGCTGAGCTTCATAAACTGTTCGCAATCTGCGGTTGACGGCGCCATTGCCATCGCACCGCCGTTTCCGTCCATCCGCCCGGGAGGCGTAAGTCGATGACGAGAATAAAGATCCGAACAAATCCAATCAGAACCACAAGTTGTCGCGTCGCGTCTTTGGATGTGGGAAATCATGTCAAACGCAACGCATCTCTCCGATTCATTACGAGTCAGATTTCTCTTGGTTCAACATTTTCCAACGATGTGCGAAAAATGCAACCGCCGCGTGCAGGCGGGATTTTACCGTCCCCAGCGGAATTTCAAGAATATCGCCGATTTGCTTGTATGGAAATTGATGGAAATAAGCAAGAAGCAGGATTTCCCGCAAATTGACCGGCATTTCCATTACCGTCTTTTGCACGAGTTGTTGAAATTCCTGCTTTTCCATCGGTTCGCTGGGAGCGGCCTGGGCGCTGGTCATCAGGTCGATGAATATCCCGCTGTCCTCGTTGCCGGGGACAATGGAAGCCTGAAACGGATTTGTCTGTCGGCGGACCTGGGCGCGGTGAAGATCGCGCGCCTTGTTGGCGGCGATGGTGAACAGCCACGGACGGAAGCGGCGCTGGGTATCGAACTGAGCGGCGCTTTGATGGACTTGCAGGAAGGTTTCCTGAAAGATGTCCTCGGCCGCCGCGCGGTCGCCGGTGAAACGGACCAGGAAATGGAACAACTCGCGCTGATAGCGTTGGAGCAGTTTTGAAAAGCTGGCGCGATCGCCGCGACGATGCGCGATGAGCAACTCCTCATCGCTGGGCTCGGGAGATTTGAGCGTCGCATTTGACGCCGGCGCGCTATGCGCGGTCGCGCTATGCGCGGTCGCGCTATGCGCGGTCGCGCTATGCGCCGGATCGAGGTGTCGCGAAGCTGTGTCCGGGAGAATTTTCCCGTCGTCGGATTCCACCCCGGGAATCGTCTGATCGCGCTTGTGCAAAGAAACGCCCAAGCTGTTTTTGAGGTTTTGCAATCAGGGCCTCCTTCTTGTTAACCCAACATTGCTCTACCTTTTTCCACATACATAATATGCTCGCTGCGATGCCGAAATCCGATAACGCCAATTTTTTCGCGCTGTTGCCGGCTGAGCTGAATCAGCTCGTCGCGCAATGGGGTTGGCCGAGTTACCGCGCCGGGCAGATTTACCAGTGGGTTTACCAGAAACTCGTGGCAAATCCGCGGGAAATGCTGAACCTTTCAAAACCGAATCGCCAAACGCTTGACGAGCGAATTTCCTTCGCCGTGGGTTCCATTGCCCGGCATCAGACCAGCGCCGACGGGACGCAGAAGGTCCTCATTGCGTGGCAAGAAGACGGCGCCATGGCCGAATCCGTGATAATTCCGGATGGCGCGCGCCGCACCGCCTGCATCAGCTCCCAGGTGGGTTGCCCGGTGGGGTGCAAGTTTTGCGCAAGCGGGCTCGGCGGGGTCAAGCAGAACCTGTCCGCGGACCGAATCGTCCAGCAGATTTTTTTTCTCAACAAGATTCTCGCCGCCGCCGGCGAGCGCATCACCAACATCGTGTTCATGGGAATGGGCGAGCCGCTTGCCAATTACCTCAGCGTCATTCAGGCCGTGCGAATTCTGAACGATCCGCAGTGCTTCAATATCGGCGCCAGAAGAATCACGATTTCAACCGTCGGCGTGCCGCTGAGAATGCGCGAGCTGGCGCGCGAAAATTTACAGCTCAATCTCGCGATCTCGCTGCATGCGCCGAGTGAATCGCTGCGGAAGCAGTTGATCCCGTGGGCAGAACATTTTGCGCTGGAGGATATTCTCGATGCGGCCCGCTACTACTTCGAGCAGACCGGCCGCGAAATCACTTTGGAATACATCCTGCTCCAGGACGTGAACGACAAGCCGGAGCAGGCGCGGCAATTGGCGGCGATCTGCAAAACGTTGCGGGCGAACGTCAATCTCATCCGATACAATGAGGTCCGGGGCCTTCCCTTCGTTCGGCCCCGGACGGAGTCGGTCAGGCGATTTCAAACGATCCTGCGCGATAGCGGCGTCAACGCCCACGTCCGCAAAAGCCGCGGGCGCGACATCGACGCGGCCTGCGGGCAGCTTCGCAGGAACGAAGAAATTGCCCGGATCGCCGACCCCAAATGACGGCGCGTTTCAGTCAGGATTTTACCGGAGATTCGATGCGAATTGGACGCCATTGGATTGCGCTTTTATCGGTCCCGCTTTGCGGCGGTTGTGCGACGGTCCTGCGCGGGCCCCATCAGACCATGACTTTCGAGACGGTCCCCACCCCAGCCACGGTGATCGTCGATGGCCATCTCCACACATCCCCGGCCGAACTGAAGCTGCCTCGGAAGGTCGCACATCAGGTGACCATCGAAAGGCCGGGGTATCGCACGATCCAATTCTCGATCGATCCGCAGTGGGACGGGATCAGCCTGATCGGCGCCATCATCATCCCGGGCGGAAGCCTCGGTCTGGTCGCCGACCGCGTGAGCGGGGCCGACATGATGTTTTACAAACTCACCGTCATCCAGTTGGTCCCGACGACCCAGCCCGAAGCGCCGCCGCTGGTGTTGAACGATTTCAAAGGACATCTGCTCACCGACCGAGAGGTGGCCCGAGCGATCGAGGCCGACAAACACGATCGCGCGCAGTTCTTTCGGGGAGAGCCTTGAAGAAAACCCTAATGGGGAAAGCCCGAATGACGAAACCAGAAACCAGAATGAAGAATAGACGGTCGTGCAATTCATTCGGGTTTGGTCATTCGGATTTGATTCGCCCTTCGGCCCAGAGGCTCTCGACGGGTCATTCTGGTTTCGGATTTCGGGCTTTCCCATTTGGTTTCACGCTCATCGAGTTCCTCGCCGCCATCGGCATCATCGCAATCCTGGTGGCCATCATCCTTCCCTACATGGTCATGGTTCGGGAGGATGCGCATCGAACCGAATGCTACGCGCACCTGGGTCAGATCCAGGATGCGCTGCGGCACTACGCGCACGACAACGGCCCGAACCTTCCCATGCCCGAAACGTCCTACGATCCGGTCCACAAACCAACCGGCTACGTCGCCTTCACCGGCGCCGACGATCCCAAGGCCGTTCAGCCCAATGACATCACCGCGTCGATCTGGCTCCTGGTGCGCCAGGGATACGTAAAGGATCCGGCCACGTTCATTTGCCCAAGCACCTCCGATGAGCCCGACCGATTGACGGATGTAACCGGCAAGCCCGTCCCCGCGCAAAGGAGAGGAAACTTCCGCTCGCCCCGAAACCTCAGTTATTCCTACGCGTCCCCATTCACCGATGCGTTCAACGTTGTGTTCAGCAGCGACCAGCTGCCCGCGGAGTACGCGGTGATGGCCGACAGGAATCCCGGATACGCCTGCAACGGAATTCGCGTCCTCGGCCCGGCAAGGGATGCGCCGCCGTTCGAACTGGCAAAAGGGAATTCCCCGAACCATCGGCAGGCGGGTCAGAACGTCCTCCATCCGGCCGGCGATGTTTCGTTCGAATCAACACCATACTGCGGCGTTTCCAACGACAATATTTACACGGTCCTGGCTCCCCATCGCCTGACGGCAAGCCATCCGCCGCTGGACGTCCCAGGCTTCATTGGAACCAACCTCGGCCCGGCGTACAACTACGACAGCTATCTGGTGCCGACGGCGAAGGATCGGTGGGGAAATGAATGAATGCCGAATGCCAAATGCCGAATGCCAAATGACCAATGCGGCCTTTTCATTCGGCATTTGGCATTCGGCATTCGGCATTGAATTTTTCATTTGTGTCAACCGGCCAATCATGCGATATTGACAACACCACGATGTCACAGGAGATGGACATCTCCTGGCAGGTATTGGGCCGAATTGTGCAGGAGTGGGGCGGCACATCGGCCCAAATCGCCCAGGTCACGTCGCTCGACGGGGGATGTATCAGCACCACCGTTGCCGTCCAGTTGACCGATGGCCGAAAGGCCGTCTGCAAGATTTCGCCCCATCGCGTCGATCGCAGTTACGTGAACGAAGCCCATCAACTGAAATTCATGTCCGAACTCGGCCTGCCGACGCCGCGCGTTTACGCCGCCAAGATCGGCTCGCTCGATGACCCCTTCAGCTACATCCTGATGGAATTCGTCGAGGGCCTCAATCTCCACCAGGCCAGGCAAAGATGCTCCGCCGAGGAATTCGACGAGCTGCAAACCCAACTGGCCGAAATGCTGCTCTCCCTGCACGAGCGGACGGCGATGGAGTATGGCCGGGTTGAAATCGAGCCGGCCCCGCCTCAGTTCGATTCCTGGCCGACGTTTTACCGCAACATATTCGATCCGATCTGCCAGGAGGTTTTGAAATCACCGTCGCTGCCGGTCAAAATCCGAAAACAGATCGGCAAGATTCACGACCATCTGGATCGTCTTCTCCAGCACGATGAGGTCCCGCGGCTCGTTCATTGGGATGTCTGGTCAGCCAACATCCTGGCCCGGCCGGATGGTTCGGGCCATTGGAAAATCGCCGCCCTTCTCGACCCGAATTGCAAATACGCCCACTTCGAGGCGGAGATCGCATACCTGTCCCTCTTCCAAACCTCGACGCCGGCGTTCCTGAAAGCCTATCAACAGCGCCGGCCATTGACGGATGAATACCATCAGCTTCGCAAGCTGATCTATCAGCTCTACTTTTTATTGAATCACGTCGTGTTGTTCGGCGGAGAATACGTCAAACAAACGGTGGCGGCGGTGGATCGGCTGGGGAAAGTGGTGTGAGTTCGGCCACATGTCCCGCGCGGATCGCGTCGTGCGCTTCGGCCGCGAATCGATCGAGCGTGGAGGAGGAACTGGAAAAAAGCAGCTCCCATCGTGCTTCATCCAACACCTCATCGAAATGGACGGAAAGATACTTCGCCAGTAACTCCTGCTCGGCTGGCGGTAGCGAATCAATCTTCTGAACCACGTCCGCTGCGCTTCACCATCTCGTCACCCTTTGTATTTGCCTCGGCATCAGATCATCGCTAAGGAGAGGTCGTGGATGGCGTACCGTACAGGAACATGCCGCCGTGTTCGGGCTCGCCCGGCTCGCGCACGGTTTTTTCGCAACTGATGGCAGCCGCCAGCAGCGCGATCACGGAGAGAACCAGGAGCCAGCGTCGCATGGCCGGGAGTCTAGCGTGATTGAGCGAAGAAATGCAACCCCGATGTAATCGGGACCTACGGCCGCGAAGACGCGAAGGTCGCGAAGGCAGACGCGAAGGGATTCCAACTGGTTCTAAGTTTTCTTCGCGTCTATCTTCGCGCTCCTCGCGTCGTCGCGGTTGTCTCTTTTTCAACGCTTGATGCGCAACGCTTGTTCGACGGCGTCGCAGAGGCGGCCGCATGTCAGGTCCCGGCTCAGGGATTGCCGCAACGCCGTCTGCGCAGTCCGGCCCATGGACTGCAACTGGGCTGAAGACATGCCATGAAATCGGCGGATGGCATCGACCGCGCCGGCGACGTCGCCGTGGCGGATCTGGAAGCCGATGTCGTGCTGATCCAGCAGATCGCTGATGTGCGAGGGACGGGGCCCGAGGAAAAGAATCGGACGCGCCGCTGCCATCGCCCCGTAAATCTTGCAGGGATGAATGATGCCGACCATCTCCTCGCCGAGGGAAACGATGTGGACGTCCGCGGCGGAAAGGCAATGTTTCAGGTCCGCCAGCGGTTGATAGGGGAGCGAGATGGCGTTGGCCAGTTCGTGATTGCGAATGTAATCCTCGACCTGTCGCTTGGCGCTGCCGCCGCCGACGAACAGGAAACGAATGTCCGGCTCGGCCTTGAGCCGGACGATGGCGTTGAGGATCGTGGTCAGCGGGTTGCTCGGGCTGTGATTCCCGCTGTACATGACGATGAATTTGCCGGTGAGGTTGTGGCGCGTTCGGAACGGATTGTCCGCGGGAATCGATGGGTCATCGGTGTGCGGCCCTTGCGGCCACGGCGGCAAAATGCGCACCTTCAGCCGCGGGATTCGGCGTGTGGCCAAACGGTGGGCCATGAAACGGTCCAATGTGATGACCAGGGAACTTCGCCGGAGGATGAATTTGTCGGCGGCTCCAAGCATCCGGCAAATCCAGTCGGTCCGCTTGAGTTTACCGAGGGCGACGAGCTGGTCGGGGTTGAGGTCCATGGCCCAATAGACCGTCGGAACCCGCCGGAACGCGGCGGCGATGCTCAGCGGCAGGCCGATCAGCGGTGGAGAGGTGCTGAAGAAAATGCCCGCCAGCCGCGGGGTGAATAGGGCGGCGAGGAACGCCTGGATCATGAAGACGGCGGCGCCGAGGACGCGGAGCGGCATCGATTTCTTGCCGAAGGACGCCAAGGGGAGCCGGCGGATGTCCGCGCCGCCGATGGTTTCCCGGCGTGGATATTCAACGGTGGGGTCTTCGTAGCCTCGCGCCGAAGCATACACGCGTACGTCATAGTTCCCGCCCGCCTGACCGCGCCGGGCCAGTTCAACGGCGACGTCGGCCATTTGCTGGCCGACGGCGGCGGGGTCGGGGACGAAGACCTGGCTGACGATCAGGACCGTCTGGCGCTTAAACGGGATGGGAGGCATCGATCGCTTGATATCGCGGCTCAGGCGGATTTTCGTTTGCCGGCCATCTGATCGTAAATCCAGCGATAGGTTTTTTCCATGCCGACGCGGAGCTTGGTGTTCGGTTCCCAACCCATGAGCTTTTTGATCAGCGTGTTGTCGCTGTTGCGGCCGTTGACGCCCTTGGGGGCTGTGAGATTGTAGTTGCGTTGGAGCTTGATGCCGGCAATGTCTTCAACGATGTCCACGAGCTGGTTGATGGAGACCAGTTCGTTGCTGCCGATGTTGATCGGCTCGATGATGTCGCTCCAGAGCAGGTCCTGCATGCCCTTGAGGCAATCGGTGATGTACATGAACGAACGGGTCTGATGTCCGTCGCCCCAGATTTCGATGGAATGTTTTCCCGAGAGTTTGGCGTCGATGACTTTTCGGCTGATGGCGGCGGGGGCCTTCTCGCGGCCGCCGTCGTACGTGCCGTGCGGGCCGTAAACGTTGTGGAATCGGGCGACGCGCGTCGTGAGCCCGAAATCCTCCCGGAAATGCCGGCACATCCGCTCGCTGAAGAGTTTTTCCCAGCCGTACCCGTCCTCGGGCTGGCCCGGATAGGCATCCTCTTCCTTCAGGGCGGTGACGTTGACATCGCGCTGCTTGTCGGCGTTGTAAACGCAGGCGCTGGAGGCGTAGAAATAGCGATCGACGCCGCAGTCCCTGGCGGCCATGCACAGATGCGTGTTGATCAGCACGCTGAGCATGCAGAGGCAGCGGTTGTTCTCAATGAATCCCATGCCGCCCATGTCCGCGGCGAGGTCGTAGACGATTTTCGCGCCATTGAGGGATTTGTAACAGGCGTCTTTGATCTGCAAATCGAGTTGGAGGTTTTCCGCCTGGGGGAAGCGCTGATACCACTCGTCGAACGGCTTGATATCGACGGCCCGGATGTTTTTGTGTCCCTTGGCGAGCAGATCGCCCACCAGGTGACCGCCGATGAATCCCCCGGCTCCGCAAACAACGACTTTGTCATTCAGATTGGCCATAGTTACCTCTGTGCATCGTCCAAAACCGCCAGCATCTGCATGGTGGAAATGGAACTTACGCCTAGTGTTACGGGCGGATTCGGACAAAAGCAATGGTTATCGAACCCTCGGAGCGAAATGGCCCGGAACCGGATGTCATCGAGGCTAAAAGTGGGGGTCACAGTCACATCCTATCTCAGAATATCCCATTTCGGGGGGGGAGGGGGGTACGCTTCGCTGGGATGGTCATTTGTCCCTTGTCATTGGTCAAGTGTGCAGAGAAGACGGGATCGGCGGACATAGGGAGTCTCTCCTTGGGTTGAATGAGATTGCGAACCCGACGCAGTGCGAACATTACCCTAACACATGATTTTTTTCAAGGGAAAAATTCGGAGTTTTTTTGGAGCGCCTCGCCTCAAGCGGATTATTCACCGCCCGCTTCGCTCGAGATCGCCGAGAGCGCTGAGAAGTGGGCTGACACGGTTCATCGGTGCCCTGGGGGTTTAAACTGATTCAGCTTTTTCGCGACAGAGCGAGATCAAGTGTCCATGACACCAGCATTTTATCCGCATATTGGAATTGATCCGGTGCGAATCTCGTTGACAAGTACACAATAAGTGTCGATAAGTACATTATATGAGTACACGTTCCGGTCTGGATGTCCTGATGCCGAAGAACCGCCAGCGGCTGCTGGGGGCGCTTTTTGGTCAGCCTGGTCGGGCCTGGTACGCCGCCGAGCTTGCCAGGCACCTCGGCGTGCTTCGCTCCGGCGTCCAGAGGGATTTGAAGGCGCTCGCCGGGGCGGGCTTGCTCAAGAGCTACCGCAAAGGACACATGGTTTTCTTTCAAGCCAATGAACATGCCCCACTGTTTCCTGAACTGCATGGGTTGATTCTTAAAACGGTCGGTCTTGTTGGAGCGTTGCGCGAAACTTTGGCGCCAATGGCTGAGGAGATTCAGCTCGCATTCGTTTATGGGTCAATTGCGGCGGCACGGGAGCAACCCGACAGCGATATCGATCTGATGATTGTCGGCGCAGTCCATAGGATGCGTCTTTCGCGCCCATTGCAGCAAGCGGGATTGCAGCTCGGACGCGAGATCAATCTCAGCCTCTACAGCCCCGCTGAATTCAGGGCCAAACGAAAGCAGCATTTTTTGTCGGCCGTGCTGGACAAACCCAAGCTCTTCGTGATAGGCACGGAGCGTGACTTGGAAAGAGCTTCTGAATAGAAAATGCGTCACCGCCGATCCCACGAGCAAAAGTGAAATAGACAATTTGCGCTCAATCGTTGCCCGGAGCATGGCCAACGTCGCCATCGTTGGTCTGTCCACCGACGTCCGGTTCTTCCTTGCCTACGACGCGGCCAGAACGCTTTCACTTTCACTAATGATCGTCCGTGCCGAAGGCTACCGTCCCCGTACGGTCGGTGGGCATTACAACACGTTCATTGCCCTGGAGGCCGCCGATCCGGCGTTTGCAACGCTTTCGTCGTATTTCAACAACTGCCGGATGCTTCGCAACCAGAGCGAATACGACTTTGCCGGCGGCATTTCCGACGGCGATGCTGACCAACTGCTGCAAGAGGCAAAGAAATTTGCAACGGAGGCCGAAGCTTGGATTGCCGCACGACGCCCGCATCTCGCGGGAAATCAAAATGAGAGTCCCGTTCTATGGTCCCCAAATCGACCCGCCCCCTTTGAATTCCCCCCGAATTCGCCCGGTTAATGGCAACAATTATCGAACCTTCGATATAATGACCGCATGACGATTCAGGAAATCCAGCGGCTGAGGGAGAAGAAGCCGTTCCAGCCGTTCCGAATCCTGACGGCCGACGGACTATCTTATGACGTGATGCATCCCGAGAACCTCGGCCAAACGCCATCGGGCCGGATTATATGGTTCGGCCTGCCTGATGATTCGAGCGTGCGTTTGGATTTATTGCTCGTCACCGGCATCCGAGAGGGGATCAGGCCGCGAAGGAATGGGTCAGGACGACGGGCGGGATACAGACCTTGCGCGTATTTCCATTTCGGACCGCGCAGCCCGAGTTTACAATGTCACGGATGGGATGGAGCCTGCAAATCGGTCCTTATGATCCGTGCCCCTGCGGGAGCGGGGAGAAATACAAATTCTGCTGTGCCGCCAAGGCCAAGGCCAATCGTCACGGGAAATATCCGATCGGCACCGTGGCCTACTACGGCCCTGACGACAAGACGACCACGAAGATCGTCGCCGGAGTGATTCTCAGCGAGGAGGCCGAGCCGATCCTCCTGAAATGGATGGGGATGAACGTTGTCGGCGACGCGAAAATCGCCGAGGAGATCAAGCGATTCCTCGCCAAACACGGCGTCAAAAGCGTGGTGGTGACGGAGGGGATTCTTGGATGCCCGCATGAAGAGGGAATCGATTTCCCCCGCGGCCAGGATTGTCCCGTCTGTCCCTTCTGGGCCGGCAAGCAGGGCTCGGCGCGAAGGGATGATCTTGACGATGAGCCGTGGGATGAAGAGGACGAGGATGAAACCGATGGGTTTGTGGAGGACGACACAGACGACGATGACGAGCCGGAAATCGACCACGACGCGTGTTTCGATCGCATCAAGCAGGTGCTTGGCGACGGGCAACAGGACAGGGATCAGGCCATCGATGTGCTGTTCAACTATTTGCAGGCACACTTGCAACTGCCGTGCGAGGTCACCGGGATCGAGGATTTTCGATGGGAGGAACCGTACGTAATCGGCGGATGGAGCGCCGCCGAATACAAGAAGCTCAGAAAGACCCAGCCGTCGTACATGGACCGTTATGAACTGCATGGCCTTGAGCGCGAGGGCGGCTCCGAATGGATGCTGTTCTACGAAGACATCGGCGCCCGCGTGAAGCGAATCTTCGATGGCAAGTTGTTTATCTTGGGCTTGGCCGAACTGAAGGCGACGGACAAGCAGTCTCCCAACCACCAGTTGCTGGAGGATTATTCCGTTTGGTTTGTGAACAGCCGGTGAATCGAAAGCGCTGGAGTTTAGGAGTCGGGAGTCTTTGGAAAGGCTCCAGCCCATAGAGTTTTCGCCCAGTCAAAGCTCGCGGAGAAAAGTGAATGAAATTAGTTACGTCCCCTTTAGTCCGTCCTAGCTTGTTCGTCACCGGTAGTTCGCTTCAGGTCTGTCGATGCCGTGGATTTAATTCAGAGCTGTCCCGTTTTCCGAGTTTCAGAGCTGTCCCGTTTTCGTTCCAGGCGGGATAGGCCAAGGGTTGTCGACACCGGTAGTTGGCCCCAGGACTGTCGATGCCGGATTTAATTCAGAGCTGTCCCGTTTTATTTCCCCGTTTTATTTCCCCAGAATAAAACGGGACAGCTCCGAATTTTAGGGTGTCTGAGCAGCATGGTTTCGTTCGGTCAGTTCGCCGCGATGGGACTCGAACCAGGCGATTGTTTTCTTCAGGCCGTCCTCCAAGGTTGTCTGTGCGGTGAAGCCGATCGCTTGCTTGGCACGAGTTACGTCCAGGCATCGGCGTGGTTGGCCGTCCGGTTTGGTCGGGTCCCAGATGATCTGGCCCGTAAAGCCGCTCAGACGGGCGATCAGCTCCGTTAAGTCCTTGATACTAATTTCCCGGCCGCTGCCGAGGTTCATCGGTTCCGGCGAATCGTATTTTTCCAGCGAAAGGACGATTCCCTCCGCGCAGTCCTGCACGTAGAGAAATTCGCGGCTGGCTGAGCCGGTGCCCCAGGCGGTCATCTCGCGCTGGCCGGCCAGACGCGCCTCGACGCATTTGCGGATCAGGGCGGGGATGACATGGCTGGACTCAAGATGGAAATTATCGCGCGGGCCATAGAGATTCACCGGCAGGAGATAGATCGCGTTCAGGCCGTATTGCTGGCGGTAAGCCTGGCACATGACCAGGAGGGATTTTTTGGCGATGCCATAGGGGGCGTTGGTTTCTTCGGGGTATCCGTTCCACAGGTCGGCTTCGCGGAAGGGGATGGGCGTGAATTTCGGATAGGCGCATATCGAGCCGACCTGGACGAATTTCTTGATGCGATTGATGCGGGCATGCTCGATGAGGTGCATGCCCATGGCGAGATTGGCAAAGAAGAATCGGCCGGGATTGTCGCGGTTGGCGCCGATGCCGCCGACTTCGGCCGCCAGGTGCATCACCACCTCGGGGCGAAATTCGCGATAGAGGCGCCGGACATCCGCTTCGCTGGTGAGATCGAAATCCTTTCGGCGCGGAACGAAGATGTTCTGGTATCCGCGCGCTTGCAGCTTTTCTGCGACAACCGTGCCCAAAAATCCGGCGCCGCCAGTCAGCACGATTCGATCGTTGATGGAGAGGCTCATGTCGCAAGTCCTTGGCTCTACAGCACTCTACGCGAAACCCTGCACGGCATTGCCGAAGATTCCGACAAATTCCTTGTGTCGGATTACGTCCCATAATAATATGCTGCCGTGGCCTTAAGGGAAGGACACGTCAACAGGTAGAGCCCTTTTCTCGGGAGAGTGCATGAGAACCGCAATTTCCACTCGGCGCCGGCTGCTTGTTTCGTTGTGCCTGGGGCTCACTGTGTTCGGGTTGCAGCTTCGCGCCCGAGCTGACGTGACTATAGAGGACAGCGGTTACGTGTTCGAGAAGGATGCGCCAACGGATACCGCGAAGCTGTCCTGGACGAGAGTTGTTGCTCTGTTCAACCAATATCTGTCCAACGCGAAACAGCTCAATGTGTTTACGGGCACGTGTCGCTCCGGAGGGCTGGCCAACGCCGCCAATGGGCTGAAGACGGTTCCCTATGTGGTCAGCACGGCAACGACGGTGGACCAAAACACCACGGACGGATGGAGCACGGCGGACAAGAACCCCCCGGGCCGCCTGCCGAAACACGATACCAGCGATAACGTCGTGAACAAAAGTTTTTATTACAGCTACACCGCATACGCCACCAAGCAACTCCGCACCGGGGTTTCGACCGTTCAACAAATCCAGGATTCGGCGAAGAACAACATGGCGGTGGACACCGCGGTCGGTGGGACGCCGCAACTCGTCACGGGCAATGGCGGAAACGCGGCCACGAACATCAACGCCGGCGCCAGCAGCCTGGCGATGGTCTTTGCCGGGAACATGGCTCGTCTGCATACGGACCTGCCCGATCAACCTTATCTGGCATTTAAGCCGCTTGTCACCACGACCAGCTACTATCTTTACGACCAGAATCCCAGCACCACGAATAAGGTGACAATCGCCGGCGACGGCACGCTTAAGAGCTTTAACGCCGGCCTGACCAACCTCCAGACCGCGATCGACGCCAATAAGTCAAATGTCACGACCAACATATTGCTGGAGGGACATGGTTACGCCACTGAGAAGAACGTCACGCCCGCGCCGGGCGCGATCCCGGGCACACCCAAGCAGGGCGAGGAGATTGCCCCTCCTCCGACGGGCGGGGGGATTCAACTGAACATCGGGATGGACCCCGGCTTTTGGTCCGATCTCCACGAAGGCGTCACGCAGTCAACCCCCGGCCTTTTCCGCGCGGAACAGCCCGACTTTTTCCTGGCGATTTCCGAGGGAAGCATTTCTCAGCCGGTTGGCATCTCCATCGACGGAATCTCGCTGGGCGATTTCAGCATCAACGTTCCATCCACCGGCGGGGCGATGCTTGACGTTCCCCTGAGCGACTCGTTTCTATCCCAACTGTTTACCGACGAACCCACCATGCCGTCGCAAATCCCCATCACGTTTGACTTGGCACAGGGTGATTCGTTCCGGCTGGCGCTGGCGGATGACATTCTCGACGATCCGACTTACACGCAGCCGGAGTACGGCACGGGCATCGGTCTGGACGTGGAAGGGGTGGAAGGAATGGAACCCGTTCCTGAGCCGGTGGGTCTGGCTATGGTTGTGCCGGTGTGTCTGCTTCTACGCCGCACTCGCCGGGCCGCGCCCTAAATGGGCGACCGCGATTCTGGGGCATCGAGAAGAACGCGCGTCGCAAGCGACGCCGCTAAACATTGGGTTACTGTCCCTGAAACACGGTTCCTTATTTAGGTCGTAGACGTCTGCTTTTTACCTTGTTCGGCCAGGACCTTTTCGCTCCTGGCCAGTTGCCAATCGGCATCGGTCATCATGCGGGCCAGGGCCTTGAAGGTGATCTTGGGCTTCCAGGAAAGAAGGCGGCGTGCCTTGGCGGCGTCGCCCAGGAGCATATCCACCTCAGCGGGCCGGAAATAACGCGGATCGACGTCGACGTATTTGCGCCAATCCAGTTCGAGATGGGCAAAGACCTCGTCGAGAAACTCGCGGACGCTGTGGGTTTCGCCCGTGGCGATGACGTAATCAACGGGCTTTTCCTGCTGGAGCATGAGCCACATCGCCTCGACGTAATCGCCGGCGAAGCCCCAATCGCGCTTGGCGTCGAGATTTCCGAGATAGAGCTTTTGCTGAAGGCCCTCCTTGATGCGGGTGGCGGCGCGGGTGATCTTGCGGGTGACGAACGTTTCGCCGCGGCGCGGACTTTCATGGTTGAACATGATGCCGTTGCAGGCGAACATGTTGTAACTCTCGCGGTAGTTGACGGTTTGCCAGAAGCTGAAAACTTTCGCGCAGGCGTAGGGGCTGCGGGGATAGAACGGCGTGGATTCGTTCTGCGGCGTCTGCACGACTTTCCCGTACATTTCACTGCTGGAGGCCTGGTAAAAGCGGATCGGCAGGCCGGTGTCGCGAATCGCTTCGAGGAAGCTCATCGTGCCCAGGGCATCGACGGCGACGGTGTAAACGGGTTGATCGAAGCTGACGCGGACGTGCGATTGGGCGCCGAGGTTGTAAACTTCATTGGGCTGCACGCGGGTGAGGATCTCCCGGAGCCCCGTCCCATCCACCAGGTCGCCGTAATGGAGAAACACCCGAGCCTGCGGATCGTGCGGGTCGCGATACAGATGGCCGATGCGATCGGTGTTGAAGGAACTGCTGCGGCGGACGATGCCGTGCACGTCGTAGCCCTTGGAGAGCAGCAATTCAGCGAGATAAGAACCGTCTTGGCCGGTGATGCCGGAGATCAGGGCCTTTTTGCGGCTGGTGACTTGCATTAGAATGTTCCCAATGACATTGAGAGCGGACCAAATGTTAACCGCCAAGACGCCAAGACGCCAAGGAAATGCAACCACGAAGACGCGAAGAGCGCGAAGACGGCCGCGAAGAAATCAGCTAGTGAATTCCTTCGCGGCTATCTTCGCGCTCTTCGCGGTAGGCAAAGCCTCCGCGGCGTCTTCGCGGTTCCATTTCGTTTTGTTCTTCACAGTGATCGTGTGCGCGGGCCGGGCGGTGGCTGATGATTCGTTGTCGGTGCCGTTTTATTATGCGGCGGGAACGACTCTCGACCTCCAGATCAGCACGCTGGTGGTGGGCGTGAATGAGAGTGCCGGCCAGGCGGTGCGGTCGGACAACCGGAAATACGCCTCGCTGAACGTGGATACGAGCCTTCTGGGCTCGGCCGCCGTTCGTGGATTTCGGTATCAGAAGGGCGGATCGGGGTTTGTCGGCAGCGCCGCTGCTTCGCAGAATATGCCGGCGAGCGCGGCCAATGGGATGACGCCGTCAATCGCGGCGCTGCCAAGCCAAATCGCGCCGCCGGTGTCTATTCTCGATAAGCTGGGGATGGTCCTTGTTATGCCATTGGAAAGATAAACATGACACAGAAGCAGTCCGACGGGGGCGTTCCGAATGATCCAGCCGCCAAAAGTCCCGAGCAACCGCCGGGGAATCAGCCGCTCGAAGGCGTGAAACCGAAAAAGAAAAAGCGCCATTGGCTGCTGAAAGCCGTGGGGGCGCTGCTCGTGCTGATCATCATCCTGGTGATCCTGGCGCCGACGATCATCAGCATGGGCTTCGTGCGCGAGATCGTCGTCGGGCAGATCAATAGCTCCGCGCTTAACGGCAAACTGCAAATCAAGGATTGGTCGTTCGGCTGGATCAGCGGAATCCGCATTGAAGGGGTGCAGCTTACCGATGCGGACAACAAACATTTGGTCTCGGTCGCCCAAATCAGCACGCCCCTGTCGCTGTTGAAGGCGGCGACCGGCAATATCGACCTGGGAGACGTGACCGTCAGCGGAGTGGATGTTAACGCGATCATCGATCGCGATGGAAATCTCAACATCCTCCAGGCGATCAAGCCGAGCAACAAACCGCCGAGCAATCAGCCCACCAAGCTGCCCAACATCAAGGGCGTGATTCATCTCAAGCAGATCACCGGCACTTTCGAGGACGATCCGGACAAGGTCACCGTGGGATTGGATCCACAGAATCCGCTGACCGCGACGATCGCCATCAAGGACATCAACCAGCCGATCGAGGACACCGTGGACCTCGGCCTCCAGCTTCAGGAAAAAAATCTGGTGAAGGTGAAGGTGTCCGGGACGTTATCGGCGATCCAGAACAACCTGGTGGCGGTCGATCACCTGGCCGCGAATCAGACGATCGAATTGGCCGACGGGGATTTGGCCGCGGTTTCGGACGTTCTTCAGGCGTATCACCTGAATCTGACCGTGACCGGCAAGATGAACGGCAAGATCACGGCGACGGTCAATACGCTGGATCACATCACGGCGGATGTGGGGATTGCGCTGGCTGATTTGTCGGCTGGGGGCAAGCAACTGGCCGGGGATACGGTGGCCTTTCAGGCGCTTCAGTTTGGGCTGAAGGTTTCGGTGGATTCCACCGGCGGCAAGAACGCGGCCATCAAGCTGGATATGCCGATCACGGCCCAGCCCAACGGATCAACCCAAGCCGACCAGATCACCGTGCACGCGGACGTGGCGCAGGATTCTCTGCTGGAAACAGCCGATGTGTTCAAGGCGATCGCCGCGCATCTGACGGGCGGCAAGAATGCGACGGCCCAGACGGTCGCAATCGCCGGAAGCGGACAGGTGAAAATCTCCGCCGACTTGAACGTCGCGAATCTCGTGAGCCAGGCTCCGCATTTCATCCACCTGGAACAGGGCACGAGCCTGAGCGGCGGGCGATTGACGCATGAAACGACGCTCACGCTGGCGGATGGCAAGGCCGTGATCGCCACCGAAACGCATCTGAAGGATTTCAGCGGAACCAACGGCGGACATCCGGTTCAGTTAAGCAACATCGACCTGGCGGCGGGCGTTACGGCGGTGGGCGGCGACGAGCCGGACCTTCGCAATATCAAGCTGAGCCTTTCCAGCGCTTTCGCAAACATCCAGGGCGGGGGCGAAACGCTTGGAAAAACCAGTTTCCAGGGGACGAGCGATCTGAAAAACCTCCAGCAGCAGGTGAACCAGATCGTTGATCTGGATTCGATGCTGCAAGTGCCGGCTGGATCGCACGCGACATTCGGCGGCACGATTGCATTCCATGCGCACACGGATGGCGACCTGACGGCGGCGGACAGCAAGGTCGCCGTCGGCGCGGATTTCAGCGCGACCGATGTGGACATCAACATTCCCGGCCGCCGGCAGATGAGCCAGCCCAAGTTCACCGCGACGATCGGCGGGAACCTGCATCATACGGCAGCGCAGTTTGTGCAGGCCGTGCACGATTTGGCGATCTCGATCCAATCGCCGGCGATCAATTTCCAGGCCGCGGGTGAAGCCAAGATCGGCGGGAAATTCGGCGTGAGCGTTCCGACGTTCGCCATTTCGCAGGGAACCATCGATCTGCGCCTGGTGCAGGAGGAATTCGGCGGGGCGATGTCGCTGTTTGTGCCCGGACCCAAGCCGGGCGTGCAGCCAAACCTCATTCAGAGGTTGGCGGATAATTCAGATCGGATCGAATCGGGCAGTGTCACGATCTCCGGCAAGGGAGAATTCGACCAGGGCGGGTTTGGGTTTTCTGAGCCGCTGAAAATTCAGGTTCAACCCACCGATCTGGCCGTAACGGATGACCTGGGAACCGAGCAGACCGTGCACATTCCGGCGATATTGGATGTCGTTTCCGGCTCCGGCTCGGTGAACGACCAGAGCATCGCGACGGTGAAGGACCTGACCGAGACGATCACGATCGGGCCGAGCGAGAATCCGCTTTTTACAGCGGAAGTTTCAGCCGATGCGATGGTGGCGATCGCGAACCCGGATTCGCCGACGGGAACGGCGAAGCTGCCCGGCGGCGGCTCGATTGCGGCGTCGCGGATTGAATTGAGCAAATGCCAGGGGGATTTAGCGGCGCTGCAATCGGCGTTTGGGCCGCTGATGCCGCTGGTGCTTCCCCAGCCGCCCGCCGCATCGGCGACCTCGCAGCCGTCGATCATGCAATTGGTCGCGCAAAACCTTTTGCTCTGCACGTCGGGGAAATTAACCGCTTCCATGACCGGATCGTATGACGGGACGACCTTCACCATCTCCAAGCCGCTGACCGTTTCCATTGCGGATCTCTCTGTGGAGCAGAAGGGCGGCGGCGGCAAGCCGATCGAGAACCAGACGATTGCGGCTGCGATCGGCGGGTCGGTGTCGCTGAGCGGCGGCGCTATTCACGCCAATTTGCAGACGCTCTCACTACAGATCGGTGATCAACTGAAAATCGAGGGCGATCCACAGTCGCCGCTGGATGTGGCGCTCACCCCGGCGGGAAAGATCGCGGCGTCGGGATCGGTGCAACTCGCTCAGGCGGATTTGCCGAAGCTGCTGAACACGGCGTCGCTGATTTTGCCGCCCGAGCAGATGGCTTCGCTGAAGCAACTCACCGGCGGGCAGGTCAGCGGAACTTTCCGCCTCCAGCCGTCGGCGGATGCTACGACGGCGTCGGCGGACCTCTCGGTCAATGCCCTCACCGTCGGCCAAATCTTGAATAACGAGACGATCCATCTGGTGGCCGGGGCGACGCTGGCCAGTGATTTTTCCGCCGTGCACGATGCGTCGCTGGTTCTCGAAACTTCCTTCGCCAAGAAAATCAGCGTCACCAACGGCCAGATTGTTTTGCTGACGCGAGAGGGGAACGTGCTCGTTCCGACGGGCTTGTTCAACAAGGTTCAATCCCTGGATATCGAGGTGGACGATCTGGATCTGGCGAAGGTGGATGGGATGGCGAACCTGCTTCAGCCCCCGCCGCCGGGCCCCGGCGAGAAGACCGTCGTCGTCTACGTGCCGCCGGCCCAGATCACCGGCGGAACGGCGACGCTGAAGGTGAACGTCTCGCGCCAAGGCGACGCGACAACCGCCAATGTCAGCCAGGCACTGGTCCACGGTCTGGCGCTCAAAACGGGTCAGCAGAGCTACGCCTGGCCAAGCGATATCACCGCGCAATTGTCGGCGGAAGTGGACACGCTGCCGGATGCGACCAGCCAGATGCCGCTGATGGCCCAGGTGGCGCAAATGTCGGTGACCGCCCTGTCGGCGGATTTAGGCCTCACGAAGATCGCTCTCGCCGGCGGCAAGCCGATCGTGGCCAGCGGCCTGGGCAATCAGGCGACGATGCTCGTGCAGGGCGGAATCTCGGTGGATGGGGACATCGAGCCGGCGGCGCGGCTGGCGGAAGTTTTCTCCGCGGCTGCGCCTAACGCCTATCCCTACAAGGGCCACTATCATTTCGACGAATCTCTCGCCAAGGACCCGGCCCACCCGCGCCTGCACGTGCTGGGCGGCGGGGCGATCACCCAATTCCAGGCGTTCAATACACCGCCGCCGGTGAAGGGCCAGCCGGCTCCGGGTCCGCAGCTTGCCTTCTCCGAGGACAAGATCGCCATCCACAACGGATTCGATTTTGATTTCGGGACTTATTCGGTCATCATCGACCGGGCTAACCCGATTTCGGTTTCGCTTGAATCGACCAAGGCGCTCGCCGTGCAAATCACCGGAACGGTGAATGATTTGCCGCTGAGGCGGCAGATCCCCGACGACGATCGCGTGCAAATCCAGGCGAACTATGACCTGGCGAAGTTGTGGAGCATAGTCAAGCCGCTCTTGTCGCCGAGCCAGCAGCAATCCCTGGCGGATTTGACCGTCACGGGGCAGCAAAAGCGGACGTTTACGATTTCCGGAAGTTATCCGGCCGACAAACCGTTCAATCAGGCGATCGCCATGATCAACGTCGGGGGGTATCTGACGGTGGACAGCCTCTCGACGCAGGGGATCACGATCCAGAACCTGGATGTGCCGCTGTACATGACGGGCGGGGTGCTGAAGACCGTGTATCCGGACCAGCCCAATGGCCAGAACGCGCCCAAGCCGGCGACCTGCAACGACGGAACGCTGGACATCGGCGTGCTGACGGTGGACCTGCGGACCGACCCGATGGTGGTGTCGATGGATGCCGATCCATCCCAGCCGCATTACGTCCTGCGGGATGTGTCGATCAACCCGGCGATGGCCAAGAGTTTCCTCGGAAAAATTCTGAACAATCCCGCTTTCGCCAACGCGAAAGAGTCGCGCGGGCTGGTGAGCGTGTGGGTCTTGCAGTTGCAAAAGGTTCCGCTGAGCGGTTTGGTGTTGCAGTCCTCGCCGCAGAATCAGGGCATTGTTGAAGTGCAGTATTCGGTGCGGCAGTTGCAGATCGGCAGCGAACTGCTGGCGGTGTTCGGCAATTCATCGGTGTCGGCGGAGATCAACAACGCCGACGTGAAGATCCAGAACGGCCGGGCGACGGAAGACACGACGCTGATGATCGACCAGGACAAGCCGCTGCGGTTTGCCGGCGTGGTGATCCTGGCGACGGAGCAGTTCGCGCCGATGACGGCTTACATCCCCCCGGCCCTGTTTGACCGCCTGATTCCCGCCAATGTGCGCCAATACGTGCCGGACCAGGTGATCGTGCCGCTGAAAGGGGACATGAACCATCCGAAGCTCGAGCTGGACCAGGCGATCGCGCAAACGATCCAGAAAGGCGCGAAGAAGGCGGTGATCAACGGGCTGTTGCAGGGGCTGGGAGGATTGGGGCGGCGCCATTGAGGGAAATGACAGAGCGTGTTCGTTTGCTGTGGTTTAAATACAAAGGCAACGCGGGAGGTCGGGGCGTTCGTCCCGAGTCGGGAGCACCGCATGTACATGCGGTGCTTCGAGGAACGAGGCGCGTACTCAAACCGGGACCCGTATCACTCGACGAATAGGCGGCGGAGGGCTCGCGTTTCCTCTCTCCAATCCAGGCCGGTTTGCTCGTGGATGTGCGTGCAAACGAGTTGGGGGTCGTGAGCTTGCTTGAGGGCTTCGGGGGCTCGGTCTCGGTCGTGGCCGCACAAGCTCAGTTCATGCGGCGCACCGGCTGCTTCGACAATCACAGATTCCCCGATCCAAGATCCAACCCATTTGGCGAAGTGGTCAATTGAACCGAGGCTTACTCTGACGGTTGGCGCGTTGTTCATCTGCGATCCGTAGATTTGAATCAGGTGCGGAGCTTGCGGACTCCAGGTTCCGGTGAAGACGATCACCGGCCGCGGGACTTCACGGAATGTGAGGCTCACCGCTCTGCCGGAGGTCTCCGACACGAGCTTTTCCAGCGCCAGGCGATATTGATCGATATCGGCGTCGGCGTTTGCGACGAAATCGCCCGGGATGACTTTACGGGCCAGTTCCAAGTCGCCCTCGATGTCCTGGGGGTAGAGCTTGAGGAGGGATTGAATGAGTTGTTCCGCCTCGAAGCCGCTGTCGCCGTCGGATCGTACGTAGTACATCCAATTCTTGAGTTGAAGGGCGCCATCGCGCCAGAGGACGAGCAAAGCCACGGGGTTCACTGTCCGCGAGGGTTGGACCTTGCGGAAATAATCCAGGCGCTCGGGGAGGAAAGGGGGCGCGACGCGGCGGATGGTCTCGCCGGGCCGCAGAGCGTAGGTTTCGTGGAACATCCGCCACAACCGTAGCGAGGGAGGCCGCACGAGGGCAACCCCGTCGCTGAGACGGGGAGGGCGGCGTCATTGACCGCGCCGCTCACGCCATCATCGCCGATGATTCGTTGTTGCCCGGCAGGGTGAGCCGGATGATTTCCAAACGGCGGCAGAGCTCCCGCATATTGGCCGGGCGCTTGAAGGGCGTGATCCGCACGCATTCCATCACCAGATTGGACAGGTTTTCCGGGACCTTGGGGTTCAGTTGGTGCGGTTGGGGGATCGCGTCGGCAACCAGGAAGCTGTTCCGGGATTTCTTCACCGTGAACAGCGTCGGCAGCTTGGCCCCGCTCAGCAGCCAATAGAACGTCGCCCCCAGATTGTACACGTCGGTTTGAATCGTCACCGGCTCGCAGCGAACCTGCTCCGGAGAGATGAAATCCGGCGTGCCCTGGATCCGCTTCTTGACCGATCCGATCGGACAGGCCTGACCCAGGTCGATGATCTTCACCCGGCCGTCAACCGTCACCAGAATGTTATTCGGCTTCAAATCGCAGTGAACGAAATTCAACTGGTGCAGCGCGTCCAGGGCGGTGGCGGTTTGGTGGAACACATCCACCAGCAAAGCCAGATCGGTCGGAGGGCGGGTTTCACAGTTCGTTCCCTCGACCAATTCCATCACCAGCACCGCGTCGATCACCTTGCGCAAAAGGGTCTTGGTCAATTTCAAATCGACGCAGCGGCGCAGCAGGGGATGATTAATCTTTACGCCGATTTCAAATTCGTTGATGAGTTGCTCGACAAATCGCTGGTCCTTTTCCCCTTTGACCGCGACGTGCTTGAGCGCGTAGATCTGGTTCGTCGCCGGATCGCTCGCGGCGTAAATCATGCTGCCGGCGCCTTCGCCGAGAAGGTCGATCACCTCGTAGCCGTAGAGGCTGACGGGCATTACGCTTTCAGGAGATTCCATTGACTGACTGCTCATTAGGGATGTTTCCCCCCATGTAGGGGAGACATTCCAAGGCCTCAAAACATTCCTGGACATCGGCATGCAGACCTCTTTAACTCCCTATACGGTAAAACAGCGGTATTGTTGTCCATTTCCCGCATTTCCTTGCATAAAACCGGGTTAATGAATTAAAAACGGGCAGACTCTACGCGGCGTGCCCAAATTCCGCTCTATCCGGGCACGTCCGTTGTGCATTATAGGTCGTGATAGCAACCCCTATTCCGGCACCCCTATTTCTTCCATATTCTCGATTTGAAATCGCTGAGGGTTTGCTTCAGCTTCGCTTCGAGATCGCTGGTCAAATCCTTTTTGTCGGCAAGCTGGTTGCGCAGGTCCACGGCGCTGGAATCGACATGGTCGAGGAAGGCGATTTGGAATTCCTGAATTCGCCCGATGGGAACGTCGTCGAGGAATCCCTGCGTGCCGGCGTAAATGACCATGACCTCCTTTTCGAGGGAGAAGGGTTTGTATTGCGGTTGCTTGAGGATCTCCACCAGACGCGAGCCGCGGTCCAATTGGGCCTGCGTGGCCTTGTCCAATTCCGTGCCGAGCTGTGAAAAGGCCTCCAGCTCGCGGTAGGCCGCCAGGTCAAGCCGCAGCGAGCCGGCGATCTTTTTCATCGCTTTGGTCTGGGCGTTTCCGCCCACGCGCGAGACGCTGATGCCGACGTTGATGGCCGGGCGAACCCCGGCGAAAAACAGATCGGGCTCCAGATAAATCTGCCCGTCGGTGATGCTGATGACGTTGGTTGGAATGTAGGCGGAAACCTCGCCTTCCTGCGTTTCGATGATGGGCAGCGCGGTGAGGCTGCCGCCCCCTTTATCGCTGCTGAGCTTCACGGCGCGTTCCAGCAATCGGCTGTGGAGATAGAAAACGTCGCCCGGATACGCCTCGCGGCCGGGGGGCCGGCGCAAGAGCAGCGAAAGCTGCCGATAGGCGGCCGCCTGTTTGGTCAGGTCGTCGTAAACGCACAGCGTCGCCTGGCCTTTCCACATGAAATACTCGGCCATGGCGCAGCCGGCGTAGGGGGCGATGTATTGCAATGGGGCGGGGTCGGCGGCGCCGGCCACGACCACCGTCGTGTATTCCATCGCGCCGTGCGCCTTCAGCACATCCACCACCTGCGCGACGGACGATTCCTTCTGCCCCACCGCGATGTAGAAGCATTTTACTCCCGTCCCTTTTTGATTGATGATCGTGTCCAGCGCAATGGCCGTCTTGCCGGTCTTGCGATCGCCGATGATCAGCTCGCGCTGACCGCGGCCGATGGGGATCATGCTGTCGATCGCCTTGATGCCCGTCTGGATCGGCTCCTTCACCGGCTGGCGCTCGGCAATGCCGGGGGCGACGATGTCCACCTTGCGGGATTCACTCGAGGCAATCGGCGGCCCGCCATCCAGCGCCTCCCCCAGCGGGTTGACGACGCGCCCGACCACCGCGTCGCCGACGGGGACTTCCAGCAATCGCCCGGTGGTCTTGACCGAATAGCCCTCGCGGATGCCGAGGTAATCGCCGAATACCACCGAGCCGATGGAATCTTCTTCGAGGTTGAACACCTGGCCCATGGCGCCGTTCTGGAATTCGAGCAATTCGCCGGCCATCGCATTCCGCAGGCCGTAAATGCGCGCGATGCCGTCGCCGACTTCGATGACCGTGCCGACTTCGTTGATTTGCAGCCGCTCTTCAAAGCCGGCGATTTCCTTCTTGAGGATGCTGGTGATTTCCGCGACGTTGATGGCCATTTCAATTTGCTTTCTCGTTAAACCGGACGCGCTCCCAGGAGCCTTTGCCGCATTGCCGCCAATTGGGCACGGACGCTGCCGTCGATGAGTTGGTCCCGCACGCGCAGCACAAGTCCCCCGATGATCTGCGGATCGACATGCTGATGCACCACCGCATTGCGTTTCAGGGCCTGGCTGATCCTTTGACGAACCGATTCCAACTGCTCGTCGCCGAGCCGCTGGGCCACGGTCGCCTCCACCTCCAACTTGCCCTGCTGCAGGTCGAACAATTCGTCGAACGCCCCGGCGATGGCGGGGAGGATATTGAGCCGGCCCTTTTCATTGACCAGGCCGAGGAAATGCAGAATAAGCGTGGACGCGCGTCCGTCGAACACCCGGTGCAGAAGCCGGCCGCGCTCTTCAGTGGTGACCGCTGGATCGGCCAGCACCTGCGCGAAGGACGGGTTCGCGGCGATCAGCTCCCGCAGGCCGCGCAGCTCCTCGCCGACCGCCGCGGTGATGTTCGATTCGTTGGCCAACTCGAGCAGCGCCTGGGCGTACGCGATCGCCAGCGGAGAATGGTGGTTGTCCTCGCTCATCAGTTTCGATCCACGTTTTGAAGTTGCTCGAGGCTCTGCTTGACCAGCTCGCGCTGATCGTCGGGATTGAGATTTCGGCGAATGATCTTCTCGGCAATGCTGGTGGCCAGGTTCGCCGTCTGCTCGTAGATTTCGGTCAGGGCCGTATGTTTGGCCGCCTCGATTTCCTGGGTAGCGTGTTCCTTGGCCTCTTCGACATCCTGCTGGGCCTTCATCCGGATGCCGGTGGCGATCTTTTCCGCGTCGGTTGCGGCCTGATTCAGGATGCCGCGGACTTTCTGCTCGGCCTCGCCGAGCCGGGCATCGTATTGGCGGAGCGTGGCTTCCGCCTTGACGCGGGCCGATTCGGCATCGGCGATGTCGTTGCGGATGCGCTCCTCGCGAGCCTTGAGGCCGGCGAGCACGTTTTTCCACGCCGTCCGGTACAGAATGATCACCACGACCATAAAGATCGCCAGCACCCAGAGCGCCGAACCCAGATTAAGGTCCAGCAATTGGCCTTCAGCCAGTGGGATTAAGGTGAGCACAACGCCTCTTTTCGCAAAGGACCGCCGGGGCAAGCCCCGGGGCGCGGATCACAGTTTCAGGGCAAGCACCAGGGCGAAGACGACGGCGGCAAAAGCCACGCCTTCCACCAGCGCCGCGGCGATCAGCATATTCGTGCCGATGCGTCCGGCGGCTTCCGGCTGCCGGGCGATGCCTTCGCATGCCTGACCGCCAATTTGTCCGATGCCGCGGCCGGCGCCGATGACGGCCAGACCCATTCCAATGGCCGCGCCGCCGACGCCCAATCCCTTGTCGGAAATCAGCGGCGCCACTTGCGCTACTACATCAATTAAGCCTGTCATTCCAAACTCCTTGCGGGCTTTGCCCGGACCAATATTTGCCGACGTTTTGTTTGGGAAGGCCCGGTCGTCGGCTGAACCGGGGAGGTCCGCTATAAAATTCTAATGTTCAGGCGCTACCGCGCTGGCGATGAACAAGGTCGTCAAAAACGTAAAAATATATGCTTGCAACAGCGACACAAAAAGCTCCAAAAACTGGATCGAAAGATGCAACAGCGCCAGCGGCACGCCGACCGCCAATTGGCCGATCAGCGTTGGGGCGGCCACGATCAGGCTGATCAGCACGGCCAGCACAACGTGGCCGGCGACCATGTTCGCGAACAAACGCATGCACAGCGCGAAAGGCTTGATCGCCGCTCCAATGATTTCCAGAACCAGCAAAAACAGGAAGAAAGGAACGTCGAGGAACCATTTGGACCTGGATTCCCCCTCCTGCGGTCGGAACGGATGAGGCGCAAAGTTCCACAGATAGAGCGGCACGGCCAGGAGCAGCGCCATGCCCAGCGTCATTTTCGCCCGCTCGCGGTCATCATATTCCACCGCGGCTCGTTCATGCCGGCCGCGAGGATATTCGTCGTCCTGATAATGCGGCGTTGGATTGACCAGGGCGTCGGCATTGCCCGGGACGTCCGCCGGAAGCGCTTCGCCACGCATGTGCTCCAGGTCTTGGGCCGCTTCGTGGGGCGGAGAGCCGTCGCTGCTGTGTTCCTGATGAGGGCCGTGCCCATGCCGGCCATAGCTCCCATCCATCAGTGATCGCACGATGACATCCAGCCCGTGAAAATGTATGAAGAAGAACGCGCACACCGCGAGCGTCGCGGTGGTGTTGATGGAGCCGGTGGCCGTGCCCCCCAGATGGCGAACCTGGCCCAGGGTGATCAGCTCGAAGAACTCGGTAAACGGAATACATCCCAACAGGTTGCAGAATGCGATGAAGAAAAAGACGGTCCAGAGAAACGGGACGAATTTATCCGTGTTCTCCTTCAGGGCCGGGCGGAAGACTTCGATCCGGAGGAACTCCAGTATCGACTCGAAGAAATTCTTGGCTCCGGTCGGGGCCGAGGTGTCGGGCCGGGAAAAAAGCCGCGGAAAAATCAGCAGCATCAGCGCCCCCGCGACCAACGCCATCAGGCCCTGGTTCGTGAACCATGTCAAATGCTCTCCAAAGACGGGGTGGGGGAGCACGTGCTCCATCGGATCGGCGGCGGCGAGAATTGGCAGCATGCTATTCCCCCGCCTTCGCAACGGTCGTCGTTGACAGAATGATCCGGCGCAATTGCCAGATCAGGCAAATCAGCGAGGCCCAATACTCCGCGAGGAGCCACATAAGAAACGGGCCTCGAGCGCTGACGACGTGCGATAGGAACATCCCCGTTGCCAGCGCCACTTGTGTCACCAGATGCAAAACCGTCCCGATCATCGCCCATTGCAAGACCGAGACCATGTCCCGATGCTGCCCGCGCGATACGGGGATCAGCGCGACTGCGGCGGAGGCCGCGCCGATAAACGCGGCGGAAACGGGTTCAACGGGATTCACATCAATGCGCGCCGCGACGAGAACCGCGCACATCAGGCCCATAATGCCCGCGATGCTAAGCAACATGACGGCCAATGATTTCACGCTTCTTTTCCGACGCTTCGTCGGCCCAATCAGTCCTTATTCGCTTTGATCGCGTCCTTGAACAGCAGGTACATGCCTGCGGTGAATCCGAGGCCGGCCCCGATCAAGATGCCCCAGGGGTCGGAATGACATCGCTTGTCAATCCAATATCCGACCGCCACACCCAGGCCGACGCCGACAGCCACTTCCAATCCAGCCGAGGCCATTTTGCCCCAGCCGCTATCATCCTGCTTGGCCATCAAACGCTCCGCGGGAGACTTTGTGATATTCTGCACAAGGTCAATTCGCCCGCAAGTCGGAGCATTCCAAAAACCGGCCTGTGAACAGGGCAATCCGATCTTCCCCCTCGCCCTCTTCCCCGATCGCCGGGGAGAGGCACTAAGCAGGTCAACGGGCCGGTAAAATAGTGAAGCGACGGAAATTGGTCAAGCCGCCTTTTTTCCCTACACTCTTCTCGACATGTGCGAAACCACCGCGCGGAGATTGGTCATCGGGGGGTTGCTCTTTTTGTCGATTGGGATTTTCGCATTTGGGATCAATTGGGGTTTGCCGTCGCATCGGATTGATCCCATCCTCTTCGGCTCCGGAGCCGACTCTGAGACGAATTCACCCAACGCCTATCGCCTCACCGGCGCCGGCATCGACCGGCTGGCCGGGGATTGGGACCAAAGCGGCAACCTCGCCGCGGACGTGGCGCTCCACCCCATCAGCGACCGCTCGCGGCCCGTGACGCTCGTCCAGAACCGCCACGGCGCCACGGTTGAAGAACTGATAAGCCAAGGCGATAAGCAATTGGCCGAGTTGGTGGCGGCGACCGACGCGGCCGATCGCCGGTTTGCCGAGGCCCGCCAGGCGAACGAGGACGATGCCAGGAAAGACGCCGCCAGCGACCGGGCCGTCAATGCCCAGCGGGCCGTCAGCGAATATCTCAAGGCATATAACCAAAAGCATTTCCCGGGCCTGGCCGATGCCGTGCAGCAGGATGCCGTGAGCCGCGCCAGGATTTTGCGGCGGTATCGGCTGTACAGCTACCAGCCGGATGAAATGATCACCTTCCGCGCCTTGGCGATGATGCATCCGGGGGAAATGGATTTTGATCCGAGGCTGTATCAATATGGCGGGCTATGGATTTATCCGCTCGGGGCGATCCTCAAGGCCGCTTGGCTCGTCAACTATGTCACGATCAGCGGCGACCGGGCGTATTACCTTGATGCGCCCGAGGCTTTCGGGCGGTTTTACATCCTGGCGCGGGCGTATTCGGCGGCGTGGGGATTGGTGGCACTGCTGGCGGTCTTCGCCCTCGTGCGGCGGGGAGCGGGGGGATGGCTCCTGCCGGCCGCGGCGGCGATCTGCTTCGTCTCCATGCCGGTCGTGGTGGACCTGGCTCATGAGGCCAAGCCGCATCTGGCCGGGACGGCCATTTTGCTTCTGGCGGTGCTGGCCGCGGGGAGGTATGTCGAGACCGGGCGGTGGAAATGGATCATCTGGACAGCCATCGCCTGCGGGGCCGCTGCCGGGATGGTCCTCTCGAGCATCGCGGGTCTGGTGATTCTGCCCTTGATGTCCGGCATGCGGCGCGATCGTGCGGGGCGTGGCGTGGCCGTTTGCTTCGTCGGGTTTGTCATCGCAGCGGCGGTTTATTTTGCCACGAATCCGTATGTCGCCATTCATTTGGCTCATAACCGGCAATTGCTGGAATCGAATTTTGCCAACACGCGCGCGATGTACACGCAGGGGCCGATGTGGCCAAGTTTCGTCAACGCCGCGCGACTGGTCGCGCTGGGAATGTCCTGGCCCCTGGCAATTGTCGGCGTGATTGGCGTGCCAATTGCGTGGCGGCGTCATGGTTGGTTGATCGGTGCAATGGGGGCGCTGGTGTTCGTGCAGTTTACGTTGTATGCCTGGAACAAGCCGGGCGAGTACGCGCGCTTTGCGTTGTTCGCCGACGTGGCGCTCATGCTGGCGGCTTTCCTGGCTGCGGGTCGTTTAATACGCCCCGTCGCCGGCCGGGCGGTTGTGGGGGCGCTGCTTGTGGCTTGCACTTGCCTGTATTCATTCGCCTACGAGCGCGGATTTTGGCGAGACTCCTTGCCGGATGACTCGCGAACGCGGGCTGCCGCGGAGATCGGCGCGCGGCTGACGGATTCAAGCGAGTTGCACAACCTCTACATCGCAAATGAGCCGGCGCCTTATTGCCTGCCGCCGGTGAATCTGTTTCGCTGGCATGTCGTATTATTGCCACCTGGCAAAGAGACGCCGGCGGGGTTGAGCGCTGGGACTCTGGTTCGCGTCGTCAATCCGATGCTTGTGCTCGATCCCCATTCCACTCCGATCAGTTGGGCGGACAAAGCCTTCGAGGTGGTTGCGACCAGCGGGAAATGATATCTTTCCATCCATGCAGGGCGTGACCGCCGCGGTCGTGGCGTTTATCTTCGTTTGTCTGGCGATTCCCTCGCTCGTAAAAAACAAGAACCAGTATTACGCCGCGGTGATCTCGGCGCTGGCGATTATTTTTTTCGACGCGGTCGCGCACATGTTCCCGGAGACCGCGCCCGCTCCCAGGGCCGTCTTTTATGTGCTGACGGCTTTTACCCAGATCGTCGCCATTGCGCTGCTGATCCTTTCGACGGGTGGATTGACGCTTCGCGAGTTGGGCGGCGACATGATCGAAGTCCTTCGCCGCGGGGAAACGGAAAAGGAAATCATCATTCCCCTGAGCGACGAGGCCAAGAAGAAAATTCAAGCGGCCCAGGCGGCTGCCCAGCGCCGGGTGGATCGGGAAGAGAAGGAGCCGACGGTTTTCAAGATTGATGATCCGGCTGGTAAACCGCCGGCTGCGCCGCCGGCCCCCGCCAAGCCGGATGCCGCCGGGCCGTTGCCGTTGGAGTAGGACGTTTTCAACCGGAGTTTGGAACTGAACGTCCTCTGGCCGTACAATAATCTGCTTGTGAGCGTGCCGGGCGGAGCCGGTGTCGCGAGATGAGTATATTGGTTCGAGGAGTGTCGATGCCGCAAGCCGCTCTGGCCGCGATTCAAACCGGGGGGTACGTCAACCCGTGGAAGGCCGGGATCATCCTCCTTCTGCTGATCGTCTGGGCGAAGCTGCTGACATGGATTGACAAGGACGCGGTGGAAGCGCGGCTGCCGCGCGAGCTGGTCAACAGCATAATGATGGCGGCGTTTGTGGGGGGTTACCTCTTATTTTTTTTATTGCCGGGGTTTGGGCTGGCGATGGGCGTCCTGGGTGGGCTGTTTGGCGCGGACATCGTCGCCTATCTCGCCATGCGGTCGCGCACCATCGGGCTTGGCGACTTGACGACGCAGTTCAGCGACTGGTGGAGCGGCCTGACAAAAACGGGGAAGAAGAAGCAAGTCAAAGCTGCCGTGGGCCAGGTGCTGATCATGGACACCAACGGCGCGGCCGAGCCGCCGCCGGCCGCCGATACCCCGGAGTTTCTTCAATACGAATCGGCCCAGTTGTTCCTGACCAAGCCGCTACGCCTTGGGGCGGAGCATCTTGATCTGATCGCCGGGGAGCCTCCGGCCGTCAGCTACTACGTGGATGGGATGAAATATAACGGTGAGGCGATGGACCGAAATCACGCCGGGGCCGCTGTTCAATACCTGAAGCATATGGCGCAATTGGACATGAACGAGCGGCGCAAGCCCCAGACGGGCACTTTTCGAGCCCTGATGGACGGGAAGAAATATACGATTCAGATCACGTCGCTCGGCAGCACCGCGGGAGAATCGGTCAAGCTGATCACCAATCCGAAGGAACGGCAGGATTTCAAACTGGACGCGATGGGGTTCAGCGAAGAGCAGCTTGCGACGATTCGGGCGAATCGGGAGGGGGGCGGGCTGGTTTTGCTCGGCGCTCCGCGGGGGCAGGGGCTGACGAGCCTGTGTTACGCCATGCTCCGGGACCACGATGCGTTTTTGTTTCACGTCCACACCATCGAGCGCGCCCCGGAAGTTGATATGGAGGGCGTCACCCAGAACGCGCTGGCCGCCAATGCCTCGCCGGCCGAGGAGGCCAAGGTCGTCAACTGGGTCGTCAGCCAGGAACCGGACGTCCTCATGGTCACCTCGCTGGAAGAGTCGCGCAGCGCCATGGACCTGGCGAAATTTTCCGCCGATCCGCGGCGGGTTTACGTCGGAATGCGGGCCGGCAGCACCCTGGATGCGCTCAAGCAATGGCGCAAGCTCGTCGGTGACGATGCCCTGGCGATGAAGAACCTGAAGATGATCGTGGTGGGCCGGCTGGTGCGGCGTCTTTGCTCGGCTTGCAAGGTTGGATACACGCCCGATCCCACCACGCTGAAGAAGCTCAACATGAACCCCGACGTGGTGGGCAAACTGTATCAAGCCCGCAAGGAACCGATGCGCGACGCAAAAGGCAACGTGGTTCCCTGCACGTTCTGCAATGATTTGGCATTCCGCGGGCGGTTCGGGATTTACGAGGTGATGATCATCGACGACGAGATTCGCAGCGTGATCAAATCGGGTGGAGCGGACAACCAGATCAAGCAGGCCCAGCGAAAGCAGCGTGGCCGGCTGTTGCAGGAAGTCGCGCTAGCGCAGGTGCAGGCGGGTGAGACAAGCGTGGAGGAAGTGCTTCGGGTGCTGAAGCACGATTCGGAATCGGGGCGTTCGGCGTCTGGGCCGCGGGGCGGTTCACCCCCCGCCCCCTCCGGCAGTGCGCCTCCGCGCGGCGGCGCGCCGCCTCGGGGCAACGCTCCTCCGGCGCGCGGGCGCTCGCCGCAGCCTCGGCCCGCCGGGCCGTAAAGCGCGGCGGCTCCTCGGCGCGCGGCTAAAACGACATTCAGCGAGTTAAGTTATGGTTTTGAGCTTAATCCTTTTCGCACTTTGCCTGATCGTGGCGTTTTTCCAGTACCTGCAGGGGTTCCTCTCCGCCGCCATTTCCGCGATCCTCACCGCCGTCGCCGCGGTCGTGGCGCTGGGCTGGTACGAGCAGGTCGCTCCGCTGCTGTTCAACATCAAGTTTTACGACCAGGCCGCCTCGATCTCCCTGGTCGTGCTTTTCGCCGTAACCTATTTCGTGCCGCGGCTGATCTGCGATTCACTCGTTCCCGGCAACATTCGCATGCCGTTCATTGTGGAAAAAGTCGGGGCGGCGGTGATGGGGATTCTTGCCGGACTCCTCAGCACGGGAGTCTTGGCGGTCGCCGCCGATGCTTTGCCCTTCGGAACCACCGTCGCCATGTATTCCCGGTTTGACACCGCCGACAAAACCGGCCAGTACATGGGCCGCTTCGGCCAGATGCAGGACACTGTCCTCAACGACGTTGTCACCGCCGATAAATTGGATCCCGAGAGTGCCGACCATCTGTGGTTCAGGCAGGACGATCTCGTCGTGGGCCTTGAAAACAAGGTGGCAGGCCAGGGTTCTTTGGGGACGGATCAGTCCTTCACCGCGGTGCATCCGGATTTGCTGGACGAGTTGTATGCCCAGCGGCTGGGGATTCAAACCGGCGCGCGGCATTCCGCGGTGACGACGGAGCAGAATCACGCCGTCGATGTCAGCGGCGTTTATACGCTTCAGCCTTCGATGTCGCTGCCGCAGATTGACGGCGAGGCTCACGAGATGCGCGGCGACATGGCGCTGGCGGATACGACGGTCAAGACCGAGCCGGACCAGATTGTCCTGATCGTAAGGATGACGCTGCTTGGCAAGGACCTGGCCGATGAGAGCGACAACCTTCTGCGGTTTTCGGCGGGCGCGGTGAGGCTGGTTGCCGGCCAGCCGGAAAACAGCGCCCCGTTCAAGGATTACCATCCCGTGGCGACGCTGGACGGGAAAGGCGTGGCGGTGGCGTGCAGGCCGGACGATTTTCTCTTTTCGGAAATGGCCGCGGGGTCGCGCACGCTCGATTTTGTTTTCGTCGTCGATCGCGATCACGTGATGAGCGGCGAGGAATCCAAACCGCCGTTTCACCTGCCCCAGGGGTCCTTCGTCGAATTCAAGCGCTACAGCATCGTCGATCTGTCGGGCAAGACGGTGGAATACGGGCCGCCGCCCAATCGGGACAAGACCCCTCTGCTTCGCAAGGCGGGGGTGAAGACCGCGCTGGACAAGACCGAAGGGATCTGGAGCGGCGGCGCGGCTCCGACCGCTGCCGAGAATTCGCAGAATCCGTCGTCGGGCGAAAATGTCGGCGCGGTCGGCGGGCGCGTCCTGGGGGAGTCGGGGTTGAGCTATGTGGATATCAAAACTTCCAACAAGTTGGCCGCGCCGATTAACGCCGGGACGGGCAACGACAGCGGGACGGTCCAACTATCCAGCGGCGTGAGCGGGGAATTGGTGCATCGGCAGTGGCAGCGCCTCGGCGTTACCAGCGACACGCCCATCAAACAACTGGGCACGCCGATCGATGACAATATCCAGGAGTTGGCGGTGCGTCCGAACAACGTCCTGGTGCAAGTGCATTGCATGGCGCCGACGACGGGATCGGCAAGCGAAATGTGGGCATGGAGCAAGCGGTTGTCGGATTTCGCCCTGGCGGATGCGACCGGGCATACCTACAAATGCGTGGGCGCATGGGCCAGGGTGCAGGTGCGCGCCCAGCGTTACTTCGTTTGCAACTACCAGATGAATTTCGACGACCAGAATCACCTCCAACCCTTCGAGCCGGGCAAAGGACGGCCGGTGGACGTGTGGTTGGCGTTCGAGGTGCCGGCGGGAACTCCGATTGCCGAGGTTCGCTTCAGCGCCAGCGCCGTGATGGACAACCTGGAGTTCAAAGCGGAGTGATCCACGCCGCCCGCTCCCCAAACAACGTTTTTGGTCTCTCGCGTAAGTTCCTTAATTTCAAAGTCAAATTGAACCGCAGAGCACGCCGAGGCCGCGGAGATAGACGCAGAGAAGAGGGTCCCTGAAGATCCTCTCCGCGTTTGTCTCAGCGATCTCGGCGTGCTCTGCGGTTCAATTTCTATCTGGAAACGCCGGAGAATTGTGGATTTACATTGAAGACTGAAAATGTTGCCAAAGCGCGGGGATGTCCATCCCTGGGGCCTTATTGCCCGTCCGAGTAGATAAAGAGCGATCCATCAAGAGTGGTCACGGGCGGACGTTTTTGAAGCGTCTCGAGAAGCGGCTGGTAGAGTTTGCGGAATCCGGGCTCGGTTAATGCGACCGCGCTGAAAACATACACCGGGGGCAGGCGCATTGGGACGACCTGGTCGGGAGGGGCGTCGCTGGCTGTCAGGTTCATGTAATGAATGCCGTAATAGCGCGGGTCGGCGCTTCCCCAATAACACAGATAGATCTGGTGGTCGGGGTTCTGCTGTTGCCACTTGGCAAGTTCCGGAAGGTCCTGGCCCCAATCGATGTTGGATTCGCTGAGCAGCCGCAGGCCGCCCCGCGAGCCGCCCGCCGCGAAATTGAAGAAGGGAATGTAATTCGGGAGCGCCGAGAAAGTTTCGACTGCGAGGGCCAGCAGCAGGATGGCCGAAATCACGGCGGCTGACTTACCGTATCTTCGGTACGCCAGCGATGCCGCCACGCCGAGAAGGATGAACACAAAAGGATAGACGGGAAGAATGTGGCGAATGCCGACATCGACCCTGGAACTCATCGCGTAGGACATGTAAAGGATCGGAGCGACGGCGGCAGCCGTCAGCGTCCAGCCGCCCGCCGCATCGAGCAGGCGCTTTTGACCGGCGATAAGAATCACCGCGATCCCGAATCCGATCAGCGTGGCCATCGGCGTTTTGAACGCCATGGCCAGCGGAAAGTAGTACCACCACCCGATGACCGAGGATTCTCCGCATAAAAACGCAACCCGGCCGCGGATCCAGGCGAATTCGCCGATCAAGCCGCGGAGTAAACTTTGCGGCAGGAGGCGATGGGCGTTGGCTGCCAGCAGGAGACGTACGGACCCCGGCGGTTTCCAGGTGCGGACAAATTCTTGCACCATCTGCGGCGGAACATTGAAAGGATCATTACTCTGGGCGAGACATTCGTGGGCCGCGCAGGTTTGCAGCGCGGCTTGAAAATCGAAGGATTCAGCCGGATCGTTCGTCGGCGCGAATCGGAAATCGTAACAGGCCCAGATGAGTCCCCAGGTGAGCAGCAGTGAGCAAAGCAATATGGCCGCGGCTGCCGCCAGGCGGCGCTTGCGCGTTTGCAGGTTCCATGGGCCGACGGGCCATGGAGACGCAAGCAGCGCTCGGAGCAAAAGCAACACGCCCAAAATCGGGATGGCCAGCACGCCTGAGAATTTCGTCATTACGGTTGCCGCCAAAGCCAGGGTCATGAGTGTGAGACGAAAGAACGTCGCTCGCTCGCCCACCAGCCAGACCATCGCCATCACCCAGAGGAATGCGAGCGTTACCGGGACATCGTTCTTGATAAGGGGCGCGTGGGCGAGAAAATTGGGATCAAGGCAGAAGAATGCGGTCGCGACCATGGCGGCGACGGGTCCTGCGATGCGCCACGCCCACCAGCCGATCATCGCCCCCAGAACAGCGCCGAGGAGAGTCATCCTGGCTCGTCCGCGACCCAGCAGCGTGTCGGCATCGACCCCCGGCGTGGAATACAGCGCTTCCGAAGCCAGCGGTCCTTGAACGTGCGAATCCTCCAGCATTTGCCGCCACTGCGGCGAGTGAAGCTGGATTTTCAAATCATCCTTCCGCGTTCCGACGCCGACGTAATATTTCCACAGCGGCGGATGCTCCGGATCACAGCGGAAGTCGTGAAGGTGAGTGCAAGCCCAGGCGCTGAACAACGAGACCGGCTCATCCATCGTGGCGCACTCGTGCAGGCATGCCAGCCAAGCCGTGGCTCCAAAGCCGGCGATCAGCAACACACAAACGGCCAGCGGGAGCATCCGCCCAGGCCGATTCGTCTGATGTGACACGGCCGCTTGAGCCGGGGTTGGATGGTTGGAGCGCGTTGCCTGGCTCATGAAGAGGGGGAGAGAGCCGTCGGGATTGTCAATACGTCGGCAAAGCGTGGCGCCGCTGCCGGATCTCGTCCATGGAGCCGCTCTCGCTGCCGTTGTTGGATTTTCCCTCTTGCTGTTGCTCCGTCCGCTGCGCGTTCTGATTCTGAGCGGCGGCGGCGGTCGGCGACGGGGCCGGCCGATTGGGAGTCGGCTGGATTTTGGGAATTGGAAGCGTGAGTTGCCGATCCTCCCGCTGCACGACCAATTGACCTTGGGTTGTGTAGGCGTCCCAGATGGCGTCCTTGCCGGCCCGCTCATCGTTCAGTCCATTCATCTCGGTTCGGACGGTGTGCCCACCGATGCAGGCGACGATGACGTCATCCTTTTGCAGGCCGAAAAAATGGACCAGCGGGCTGTCCGGGGCCAGTTGCGTAACCTGGAGATCCAGCAGTTTGCCGTCGCCGCGCGCGTCGGCGAAGACCGAATAGGTCGTCTCGATGTTGTTGCCGTTTTCGTCCCGTCCGGAGATTTGGTTGAGGGTCCCTTGCGCTTGCTGATACGCGTGCGTCGAAGCCTGATCGTAGGGAAGAAGGACCTTGCCCATAATCCAGGCGATGACCCCGATGGTTACCAGCACCCCGCCCAAGCCAAAGGCCATTCGCATAAGGCGCCTCCAATCCGACTCAATCCTTATCTTATAACCGCTGGGGCGGCGGGAGAAACCGAAAAGCGGGATTTTTCCTTGTCCATTTCGGCCGCCGGCGCGTCCAAGGTATTGTCGCGGTTCGCGAAACGCCAAGGGCAGACAGGAGAATCATGCGGGCGATCGTGTTGCTGGTTGCGGCTATTACTCTGGTGAATGGCGGGCTTTTGGCGCTGGCGGAGGGCCTGCCGGCGACGCGGCCGTCCGCCGCGGCCGAGGACGTGAATCGCTTTGCGGCGGATTTGTATGGGCGGCTCTCCGCGCCACACGGGAATTTGCTCTATTCTCCGCTGAGCGTCTATTCGGCGCTGATGATGACCGCCGCCGGGGCGCGCGGCCAAACCGCCAGGGAGATGTCCGCCGTCCTGCGCGTGGCGGATGCTTCGTCCCCGGAGGCCCACGCGGCCGAAGCGCTTTTGCTGGGGTGCCTTCAGGAGTCGGATCAGGATTTTCAGCTTCGCATCGCCAGTGCCCTGTGGGCCCAGCAGGGAACCCAATGTCTGCCGGCATTCCAAAACCTTCTGCAAGGCGATTATCACACGGTTGTCTCGGGAATTGATTTCCGCGATCCGCCCCTCGCCAGCCGAGCCATCAATGATTGGGTCGCCCGCCAGACCGCGGGCAAGATTTCCGAGCTTTTTTCGCCGGAGACTCTCCCGGCGGACACGCGGATGGTGCTGGCCAATGCGATTTATTTCAAGGCCGATTGGCAGTCGCCGTTTTTGCCGGGCCTTACGCGCCAGGCTGATTTCCACGTGGCCGGGCAGGCCAAGCCGGAGCCCAGGCTGATGATGCGAACGAGCGGCTTTTTTCCTTATGCGCAGAACGATCAATTCCAAGCGATCGAATTGCCTTACAAGGGCGAGAAGGTCGCGATGTTGATTTTGCTGCCGCGTTCGATCGACGCTCTGGGCAAACTGGAGTCGATCTTTTCCGCGAACCTTCTGGCCGACGTGGTTGCCCGGCTGGAGCAGGAGCAAGCCGAGGTGGCGATTCCCAAATTCACATTCTCCGCCCGGTTCGGTCTTGCCTCAAAGCTGAAGGAGATGGGGATGCCCGCGGCGTTCACGTCGGGGCAAGCGGATTTTTCGGGGATCGATTCTCAGACGGATCTGTTCCTCTCGGAGGTTGTGCACAAGGCATATGTCGCGGTGGATGAGCAGGGGACCGAAGCGGCGGCAGCCACCGGGATCGTCATGGCGCCGACGGCCGTGATGATGCCGCGGATGACCTTCACGGCTGACCATCCGTTTCTCTTCATCATTCGCGACCGAAGCAGCGGAGCAATGCTCTTCCTGGGCCGGGTTGATGACCCAACCGGCACATAATCTCCATATTCCCATTAGCGGTGCGCGGCTCGACCGAGGTCGCCGAAGCCAGCACTGCGTCTTCGCTTGCCATCCCTGGTATTCCACAAGTGTGATATGATGGCAACGGCGGAAAACAGACCGGAGTGTCATCATGTGGACGCGCTATTTATGGGTCACCCTGGTGGGGGTGGGATTAGCCAGTGCAACCGTGTTTGGGGCAGAGTCGGGCGGCCGGCATCACAAAGCTTCATCTGCGCCCTCGCCGCAAAATCCGGCTGAAATGCCGCCTCCGCCGGTTCCTACGCAGCTATCACAGGACCAGGCGGCTGAGGTCGCCGCGGCAACGGAATTGGCCAACGACAACAAGGCCCTTAAGACCCTGTCCGATGCCTTGTTGGCGAAATTCCAGCAGACGCCGGACTGGACGGCGGCCCAGAACAAGCTGGCTGATGTGCAATCCGCCCTTGAGGCCGCCAAGAAGGCTGCCAGTGATTCGCTCTCGAGCAACCCAGATTATCAAAGCGCGCTGGCCGACAAACAGAAGGCCGTGGACGATTTGAATGCCGCCAAGGCCAGCGGCGATGCCACCCCGGAAACCCTTTCGCCGCTGGCGACGGCCTCAATGCTGGCGAGCATGAAGCTGAAAAAGGTTCAAAACGAGGTATTGAAACTCGACCCCGGGGTTCAGGCCGCTTCGATCGAACTGACCGCAGTCCAGCACAATGTGGACCTTTTGAAGATGAAATTCCAGCAAGGGATGTCTGCCGACAAGGAATATGCGGCGGCCAAGGCGACGGTCGATGCCGCCCAGCAGAAATACGATGGTGCCCGCGCCAAGGTGGCGTCCGACGAGGGGCAATAAGACTTGGCTATTTTTCTCTTTTTTACTGACGTCCAATAAGAAAGTTCTCGACTTATCAGGGCGATCCCGCTAGACTGGCGGCTTCGAACGAGGTGATCAGCGTCGCGGTCGGTGTCCCTTTCACGCGGCGCGAGCATTAAATAACTCCGCAGGCGTGTTGACGCAGATCGCCCTTGGGGCTGGCGATCAGTCAGCGACAAGCGCTTTCCGCTATCGTGATCGCCATGATCGCGGACACCTGCGGAGGTTGTTCGAGAAAATTACTGTTTAGCAGCGGCGGCTGCCGGAGGGGTGGCCAGCCGCTGTTTTTTTGTTGTCATTTGTCACATGTCATTTGTCATTTGTCACATGTCATTTGTCCGGTGGTATTTGTCGAAAACGGCGGTTCCCACTACAACATATGCGAATGACAAATGACCAGTGACAAATGACAAATGACTTTTCTTCCCGAGATCACACATGCAATACACAACGCTAGGTCGAACCGGTTTGAATGTTTCTCGCCTCTGTCTGGGGACGATGAACTTCGGCCCGCATACGCCGGAGGGGGACAGCCATGCCATCATGGACAAAGCCCTGGATTTGGGAATCAACTTTTTCGACACGGCCGATGTGTATGGCTGGAAAAAGGGGGAAGGAGTCACCGAAAAAATCATTGGCACGTGGTTCACCCAGGGCGGTGGGCGGCGCGAGAAGACCATCATTGCGACCAAGGTTTTCGGAGACATGGATGGGGATCCCAAAGATATGACCATGAAGCGCGGGCTCAGTGCCGTGAAGATTCGCCGCGCCTGCGACAACAGCCTGCGGCGAATGAAAACGGATTACATCGATCTGTATCAGATGCACCATATTTCGCGCGAGACGCCATGGGATGAAATCTGGCAGGCGATGGAAGTGCTCGTCCAGCAGGGCAAAATTCTCTACGTCGGCAGCAGCAATTTCGCGGGCTGGCATATCGCCCAGGCCTGTGAAACGGCCGGCCGCCGCGGTTTTTTGGGGCTGGTTTGCGAGCAGAGCAAGTACAGCCTGGCGGCAAGAATGGTGGAAATGGAAGTTCTGCCCGCCTGCCGGGCATACGGACTGGGCGTGATCCCGTGGAGTCCGCTGGATGGCGGGATGCTCGGCGGGGTGTTGCACAAGACGGAGCATGGCCGGCGCGCGGGCGATCACGTCCAAAAGCGAATCGACAAAATGCGCCCGCAATTGGAATCATGGGAAAATTTCTGCAAGCAGGCGGGACACAGGCCGGCGGACTTGGCGCTGGCCTGGCTGCTGGCCAACCCGGCCGTCACCGCGCCCATCATCGGGCCGCGAACGATGGATCAATTGACCGGCTCCCTGGAGGCGCTGGAGATCAAGATCAGCGAAGAAGCCCATCGGCGGCTGGACGAAATCTGGCCCGGCCCCGGCGGCGAAGCGCCCGAAGCGTACGCGTGGTAAGGCGCGGATGCAGAAACAACTGCAATCAAATGCAACCGCGAAGACGCGAAGATCACGAAGACAGCGCGAAGAAATTCATTGGCTGACTTCTTCGCGCTGTCTTCGTGATCTTCGCGGTAGGCAAAGCCTCCGCGGCGTCTTCGCGGTTGCATTTAGATTTTAGGATGGATTAGCAAATGCTCTATCGCAAACTCGGCAAATCCGGCATCAAGGTCAGCGAGATCGGCTTTGGGGCCTGGCAAATCGGCGGGGGATTTGGAAAGCAGGATGACGCCGAGGCCATCGCCTGCATCCATCGCGCCATCGACCTTGGTGTGAACTTCATCGACACGGCGGCGGTCTACGGCGATGGGCACAGCGAGAAGCTGATCGGCCGGGCCCTCGCCGGCCCGACCCGGCGCGCCGGGATTGCCATCGCCAGCAAAATCCCCCCCAAGACCCAGCGCCAGGCCACCGACAAGGACCCGATTAACCAGGTGTTTCCCGCCGATTGGATCGTCGAGGTGACCGAACGCTCGCTGGCCAACCTGAAGATCGATTGCCTCGATCTTCAACAATTACATTCGTGGACGCCCGCTTTTCTTCGCCAGACCCAATGGCTGGACGCATTCCAGAAACTGAAGAAACAGGGAAAAATCAAATCGTTTGGCGTCTCGGCCAATGATTGGGACCCGTACGGAGCCGTCGAACTGACCCAAAGCGGCCTGATCGACAGCGTTCAGGTCATTTACAACATCTTCGAGCAGCGGCCGGCGGAGCGGCTGTTATCCGCGGCAATCGAGGCCCATGTCGGGATCATCGCGCGGGTTCCGTTTGAGGAGGGACTGCTCACCGGAAATTTCGGGCCGGACGTGAAGATGGATGCAACGGATTGGCGATCGAATTGGCTTACGCCCCAGCGCCGCCGCGAGGCGGCGGGGCGGGTGGAGGCGCTGAAGCAATTCCTCAAACCAGACCGGCCCACCCTCGCGACGCTCGCGCTGAAGTTCTGCCTGAGCCATCCGGCGGTTTCCACCGTCATCCCCGGCATGAGGCGCATCGCGCAGGTCGATTCAAATTGCGCGGCCTCGGATGGAAATCTGCTCTTGACCGAGGAGCGAAAGGCCCTGGAGAAGCACCAATTCGTTCACGGTTGGCCGTATCCGTGGGCGGTCAAGCAGCCGTAGCATGTCCAACTCTTCGCCGGTCCCATTCTGCAAGTTGGCCGACGCGGCGAAATATGTCGCGTGCTCCTGGGATTTGACAACCGACGAGGCGGGGCGGCGCCATTGGGTGGAATTCTTTAAGCGGCATTTGAATACGATCCTCAAGCTGGGCCTCGAATCGGCCGCCAAAAGCGGACAGACCGAAACCGCCGCCCCGCAGCGGGCGGAGAATTGCCGCCGGGAATTTTACGCGGCATTTGACGCCTTCTCGGCCAATCCGTCGCGCTTTGGACGGGTGACGATCCTGACCCTCGACCGCTGGCGGGATGATCTGCTCCGGCGATGGGGATTTTTCGATCCGTTCGCCGATTTGAAAGACCGCGAGAACGAGAAAATGCTGCCGCTGCTGCCGGGCATTTGCCGGCAGATCGATTCGCTTCCGCCGGCCGGACAGCTCCAGACGCTGGTTCTGGGAATTTTCGCGGGAAATATCTTTGATATGGGCGCCGATGCCACGGCAAAAATGTTTCTCAACTCGAGTCCCGATTTGTTTGACACGCGATCGAAAATCGCTCCGCGGCCGTGGCTCATCGACGATTACGATCGACTCGCGCGGCGGTTGCTCGAGGGGCCGATCCATCGCAAGGCGGTGTTCTTCGTGGACAACGCCGGCAGCGATTTTGTGCTGGGGGTCGTGCCGATGATTCGCTGGCTGGCCAGGCGCGGGACGCGCGTCGTGCTGGCGGCCAACCAGCGGCCCACGCTCAACGACATGACCCTCGCCGACGTTCGCGCCTGCTGGCCGAAGATTATCCAAGCCGAGCCCACCATCGCCGACCTTCCGATTGATCTGATCAGCACCGGGACCGGCGACCCGCTGATCGACCTGGGTGCCGTCAGCCCGGCTTTGAACGCGGCCGCTGAGGATGCGGACCTGGTCATCCTGGAGGGAATGGGCCGCGGCGTTGAAAGCAACCTCGACGCGGAATTCTCCTGTGACGCGGCGACTTTCGCGATGATCAAGGACACGGCCGTCGCGGCCCGGCACAACGGAAAGCTCTATGATGTGGTGTGCCGATTTTCCAAGGCCCGATGAGCGCCGGGTCCCCGCGCTTTTGACCAATCGAATGCCGTCAATTGACGCTGCCGCGCCGACGGCATACCATCGCCGGCGCTCGCTAGACTTGAGGAGACGAATGCCGAACATGGACCCGAAAAATTTGGATGGGCGGCTTTTGGATCGGGCCGCGAATTATCTGGGCTCCGATTCCCGCCCCATTCCGGTATCCATGCCCGTTGCCATGCCCGGCGCATCGGGCGGCGGCTACAACCGATACCGCGAGATGACCCTCGAGGAAATGCTCCTGGAAAACCGGGTGCTGTTCCTCGTCGGCGAGATCAATCACGTCAGTGCCAGCAGAATCATGATGCAGATGCTCTACCTTCAGAGCGTCAAACGCGATCAGGACATCAACCTGTACATCAACAGCCCCGGCGGCGTGGTGGACGACACCCTGGCGATTTATGACATCATGAAATTCCTCACTTGCGAGGTCGCCACCTACTGCATCGGCCGCGCCGAAAGCGGCGGGGCGATTGTTTTTATGGCCGGCAAGAAGAGCAAACGCTTTATTCTGCCCAATGCCAAGGTCATGATCCACCAGCCCTTCGGCGGGGTGTACGGCCAGGCGGCGGACATTCAGATTCAAGCCGATGAAATCCTCAAGACCAAGGAAACGTTGATTTCCATCATGGCGCATTGCACGGGACAGACGATCGAGCGCATCCGCGAGGACAGCGAGCGCGACCGGTTCTTCGACGCCCAGCAGGCCGTCAAGTACGGCATCTGCGATGAGGTCTTGGGTGAGGATTCTCCCGCGGCGGTGGCGGCCAGCGACGGGAACAAGCCGAAATAACAGTGGACTCCATGCTTTATCTTGGCAACGATCATCCCGCGATTTTCTCTCCTTCCCACACCCCCGAGGAAAGCGAGCTTCAAATCGTGCAGAGAAATGAGAAATCGAGATGAGTGACAGCTCTTTAATCCCCATTGTCATCGAGAAATCAGGTCGCGGCGAACGGGCCTACGACATCTATTCCCGGCTGCTGAAAGACCGGATCATCATTATCGGCGGCACCGTGACCGATGAACTGGCCAATGCGATCATCGCCCAGCTTTTGTTTCTTTCCAACGACGATCCGAAGACCGACATTCAGCTTTACATCAACTCGCCGGGCGGGAGCATATCGGCCGGATTGGGCATCATCGACACCATGCGCTTCCTGCGGTGTGACGTGGCCACGACGTGCATCGGCATGGCGGCGAGCATGGCGGCCTGCCTGCTGGCGGCCGGCACGCGCGGCAAACGCGCCGTCCTGGCCAACAGCCAGGTCATGCTCCATCAGCCGCTGATCGGCGGGGTCTTGCAAGGACCCGCCACGGACCTGGGCATCGAAGCCCATCACATGCTGCGATTGCGCGATCGGCTGTACAAGATGATGGCCGGGTTCACTGGAAAGCCGCAGGAGCAGATTCACCGCGACTTCGACCGGAACAAATGGTTGTTTGCCGAAGAGGCGGTGGAATACGGCTGCGCCGATCGGGTGTGGGACCGGGTGCCGGAGATCGTCGCCGCCGCCAATCATGACGAGGATTCGGATGAGGACAAGGACTAGGCCCGCCGTTCTGGCGGCCATGCTCGGTGGGGGGCTCTTGCTGGCGGGTTGCCAGGGTCCCAGCAAGGTCAATATCGAGCTGCGAAAGCAAAACCAGCAGCTTGCGGCCAGAATCGACGAGCTTCAGCGTCGCCACGATGCCGACGAGGCGACCATCCGCGGTCTGCAAAGCCGCGCCACCACCGTGCCGGTTTTGCCGGAAGACGAACTGGACGATTTGTTCACGACGGCGGGATTGCAATTCGGCCGCCTGACCGGCGGATATCATCCCGATCCCAATCAGCCGGGCGACGCCATGCTGAAGATTTACGTCGTTCCGATCGACCGCCAGGGAGACGAGATCAAAGCGGCCGGGACGTTTCATGTCGAGCTGTTCGATCCCGCCCTGGGGGCCACCAATCGGATTGGCGAGTGGGATTTCGATTTGCAGGCGGCCAAGGCCGACTGGTATGGCAGCGGATTGCTGTATACCTACGTGCTGTCCTGCCCGTGGCAGACCGTTCCGGTGCATGACAAATTGCAGGCGCGGGTGACGTTCCGGGATGCGCTGACGCATCGGGAATTCACGGTGGATCGTGAAGTGCGGGTGGAGGTGCCGCAGGCGGGGAAGTAGCCACATTCCTCTCCTTCCCCTTAATTGCGTGGCGTTCATTGTTTCACTGCTGAGCGGACCTCAACTGCGGCGGCCAAGGATGATCGAGCGCGGCCCGAGCGCCTTCGCGAATAATCTGACTTTTGTCATTCAAAAATGCCTTTAGCTCTACGACTGCTCGATTCTGGGGGAAATACCTCAAAGTGCTGACAGCCGCATAGTGCATTTCAACATCGACTGCCCATTGGAAGGGACAATGGGCAACTGCCAGAACCTTTTCGAGCATCGCACCCGTGGGGAATTCGCCCGCTAGTTCCAAAACGTATGCCAGAAACTCCGGATCGATCCGGTCCGGCGCTAATGCAAGCTGAGAATCGATCGCGCTTTCGATGGCCTTCTCGGCGCTGGGCGGCAATGGCCGAACAAAATATAAAGTATCGGCCGCTGCCACCGCCAGTTTAGGATCATCCCCGACAAGGTCACTGATCGCGGCGTTAATGACGAAATCGACGTGATACGCGGTTGCCAAGTGCTTGGCAAAGGGATTGTGTTGGCGGACGTTGTTAAGCAACTGCCGGTCCCACGCTGCAACAGCGGCCGCATTTTGAGTTATCTCGATCTTTACAGGGACGCTCCTTGGCATAGCCGGCCAGAAGACTTCCCGTTTGCCGCTTGGCTGGTCTAAATAGTATTCCTCATCGCTTCCAACCCGCACCGACCAAGTGCCGTCGGGCAGCGGTGCTAGCGCTAGCGGGACTTCGACCATCGCCCCCGGCTTGACCTCTCGGTTCATGCCTGATCCCCGAATGTATTGCCCGTTAGTCGGAACGACCGCCCGTGTTTGTCCATCTTGGCCGGTCAAGTATATTCGGAAATGCCGTGCCGACGGGTAGTCTCCGGGACCAGCAAACCAATAGCTGATCGGAGTGGCCCCAATGTTGGTGAGCCTGGCTTTCAATACGACAGGCCTGCCAGTCAATTGCCGCCCGTCTGCTGCAAGTTCGAGCCGTCCCGCCAAAGAATGGTCCGATGACTGTGTTGATGCAGGCGATGCAGAAACATCGCAAGGAATCCACAACGGCGCTACGGCAAGCAGTACCGTGGCCAGCAGCAATTGCCACTTGTTGCGCCCGACCATGTGGTTTTCCATTGTGTTGTTCAACTATTAGAGTAAGACTGCGCCGGATAGTTTCGGCAAATTCACAGAATCTTACCCAAGGCGCTGGAGTTATGGATGGAGATTTCAACCTCGATTAACGGTGTGCCCATCCGGTTGAGCTACGAACGGTGGTATCATATTGTCGAGAACCACGATGAAATGGCCAGCTACTATCACGACGTGCTGGAGACAGTCCAGAGCCCGCAGTTGATCGTTCGTGGAAATCGCGGCGCTCTCAAGGCGGCGCGCAGCCTTGGAAAGCGCAGATGGTTGGTAGTTGTTTACCGTGAGGTGTCCCGGAATGACGGGTTTGTAATTACGGCGTACCTTTTGGACGCCAGGCCGAAGGGAAAAGTCTTATGGCGAGAACGATGACATCCTTAACACCCGATTTGTTGACAACCTGCATGGCCATGGCGTCGGATATGCTACGGATGCCGGTGCGGCATGTATGGGTCGATTATGACCAGGAGGCAGATGTCCTGTACATGAGCTTCCGCAAGCCGCAGAACGCCACCAAGACCATCGAAATGAATGGCGATATTCTGCTCCGCAAAGATGGCCGGACGATCGTCGGGCTCACGATTCTAAATGCGAGCGCACGACGGGGGCGCATGAAACCGGACGCGGGGCGAGCCAGAGCGATGTAGGGAAAAAACATCGAAATGGCGGTATAGGATTTTACGCGGTAGGCGACTTCCAGGTTATAATCGACGCATCGTTTGATAAAGACATGGGAAACCGACGGCAATGACCAAGGAGCAAATCCTGACCGAGGCGATGGCACTTGATCCGCGGGAGCGCGATGAAGTCGCTGAGACACTATGGCAATGCATTGTGCCGGGGGAACTCACGCCTGCCCAGGCCCAGGAGATTCGCCGTCGTTTGGACGCTTTGGATAGCGGAAAGGTCCAAGCCATCCCCGGCGAACAAGTCATGCAAGAACTGCGTCAGCGATTCCAACGGTGAGCGATGAATTATCGCTTCTCACCCGAAACGAGGATCGACCTTCTCGCTGCGGCTGATTTCTACGAAATGCAACGGCCCGGACTGGGCGCCGAGTGCGCTGTGGATGTGGGCTTGGCCCTGGCGCGCGTGTTGCAGGCGCCGCGACGCGGGCCCTAGATGGAGCCTGGAATTCGGCGGTCGCAATGGCTGACGGCGGATGCTATGGCTTTGCGATCGTCCAGACCGTCGCGTTGTCCGCGATGATCGCGGTGTGGGTGAGGTCGATGAACAGGCCGGATTCGACGATGCCGGCGCGGGTGGCAAGCTTCAGGTTCAAATCGCGCGGGTCGGAGATTTCAGCGAATTTGCAATCGATAATGTAGTTGCCGTTATCGGTGATCAGGACCGATCCGTCCTGCTGACGCCGCAGGGTGGGGACGCAGCCAAGCCCGCGAAGGAACCGCTCGTTGGCTTCACAGCCGAAGGGGGTTACTTCAACGGGAAGCGGCGATTTGGTTCCGAGCCGGGTGACGAGCTTTTGCGCGTCGGCGATAATGACGAGCTTTGATGAATTCTGGGCGACCAATTTTTCGCGCAGCAAAGCGCCGCCCAGCCCTTTGATCAGCGTGAGGTCCGGGGCGATTTCATCGGCTCCGTCAACGGTGAGGTCGATCTTGGTGATCTGTGCGAACGTGACGACCGTGAGTCCGGACCGGATGGCCAGCTTTTCGGAATTGACGCTGGTGGGAACCGCGCGGATATCGCGCAGCTGTCCGTTTCGCAGGGCCAATCCCATCGCCTCGATGAAGTGACGCGCCGTTGAGCCGGTGCCCAATCCGATGATCATTCCATCCTTGACGTGCTGCAAAGCCGCTTCGCCGGCCCGCTGTTTTGGGTCCATGTCGCGAGGATACAGGAGCGCGGCGGGATGCACAAAGGCCGTCGATTGCCAATTGCCAATTGCCAATTTCCTATTGCCTATTGATAGGCGGATGATCGGCTTTGCATTTCAATAGGCAATAGGCAATCGCCTCCCCCGTTCAATCGTTGGCGCGCCAGGGCCGGCTGAAGCCGACTTGCCCGGCGGGGAAGAGGTTCACGTTGAGGCCGTTGGTGTTGGCGATGCCGTCGTGGTACATCGAAACGGAGACGGCGAAAGCGTCGAATCGGCGCGTGAGCGACAGCGACGTGACGGCGGCGCGGGACGCTCCGAAATCCAGGGCCTGATAAATGCCCATCTGATACTTGGCCGTGAGATTGTAGTTCGCGCTGAAGCTGAAAACTTGAGAGTCCAGCGCTTGCACGTAGGCATCGCCGATGTAGTAGCTGAGTCGGGCGCTGCGGTTGAAAGCGAGGCCGGCCTCGGCGATGGCGGTTTCGCGCTGATCGAGGTTCCATTGCACGTCGGATATGAACGCCGTGTCGTCGCCGATGTGCCAGGTGAGATCCGCGTTGATCGCCTGGCGCGGGATGGAAGTTTCGGGCTCGGAGGGAAAAAATAGTCCGCGGAATGAAACGGGGTTGAGCACCGACGCCGGGGGTTGATGCGTGTATAAATCAGCTTCGACGTTGAAGTCGAGGAGATCGACGCTCTGCCAGCGTCCCGGCCCCCCGCGCATGGTTTCCCAATGCTGATGCAGGGCGAACTGGCCGCCGGTGATGTCGTTGATCGCGTCGGTGTTGGGGTCGAAGATGTAAAGCTTGCTCTGATCCACGGTGGTGCTGGAAGCGAAGAGATTCACTTCCGGCTGAATAATGTGGCGGATGCGGTGGAGGTCGAAAAGACTGGAATCGATCGAGTCATCGACGCGCCAGAAGCTGGTCGTGAACCGCATGCCCGTGCCGCCGAACAGACGGGTCTGGCCGTCGCCGCCGGGGCTGTCGGAATAGCTGGTGGCGCGGCCCATGACGTAGGGGACGAAGCGGAGTTCGCTGATGGAGAACGGCCAATCGACTTCCTGGCGGCTGTCTCCGCGGAAAATCATGTTGCCCGTTGTGCCGGTGAATCCATCCGAAGGAAGCCCGGGAGAGAGTCCCGGACCGAAACCCTGCTGGGCCAGCGAGAATGCGCTCTGGTCGAACTTCAGGGCCGAGGCGCTGTTGTTGCTGAAGAACGTGAGCTGATCGTCGGCAATGCTGTCGCCGATGCGCTGATAAGTGATTTCCGGAAGTCGGGCCACGTCGAATTGGTCCGGCCGGCGGTCGGAATTGGTGACGAAACGCGTGGTATCCGACTCGGCCAGGAACGTGAGGACTTCGGTGTCCTGCTGCCGCTTGGCATAGAACTCGGCGTTATACGGCAGGCCGGTGTCGAATTCCGGCTGGTAATATTCCTCGAGGAACGTGGGGTCAGAGAGATAACCGACGCGGAGCTGAACCTGCCAGTCATCGGGCAGAAAATGCTGATGTTCCCAAAGGAATCGGCCGCGCAGCTCGGTGGGCGGATCAACCAGTCCCCGGTCGCCGCCGAGGTTGTCGATTCCTTTGTCCGACATGATGTAGCTTTTGAAATCGCCCTCGTAATTCCAGGGTTCGCCGGAATCGGTGATGAATCCGCCGGAGTATTTTCCGTCGAATCCACCGCCGAAGCCGCGCTCCGAAAAATAATCGAGGTGGTAGGAAATATCGAGTCTCTTCGGCGGCGGCTGGCCGAGCGTTTCAAAAAGTCCCCATTCGGTGGCGAAGGTGTATCCGAACCGGCTGGAATTGCCGTTCTCGAAATTGCGAAGCGGGAACGGCTTGTTGTTCACGGTGCCCCACAAGTAAGGCCAATAGAACACGGGAACGCCGAATACCTTGAGCACGTCATTGCGGCTGACCACGTCGAAGGTGCCCGGGTCCTGCGGTTCCTCGCGGATATAGGCGTAGCTGCTTCGGATGCTGTAACTGGGCACGGCAAATTTGCTGGTGGTGAAGTCGGCCTTTTCGGCGGTGTATTCACCGTGGGCGAGCTGGCGCATCGTTTGTGCCCGGACGGCAATCGGAATCTGTGTTTCCGGATCGACGCTATGGAAGACGACGCCGGTGAGAACGGCGCGCTGGGTCACAAAGTCGTAATAGACGCGATCGGCGGTGAGCCGCTGCTCGGGGCTCTTGGCGGAGGCAGGTGTGAAATTCATCCGCACGTCTCCCTCCAGATATGCGGCCGTGAAATGATGGCCAAGCTCCCCAACCGAGCTTTGGGTGGCGCCGCCGGAACGATCGCTGCTGAACAGGACGACGTTGCTCGCAAGAAGCTCGAGGAAATCGCCGTTGTCGGAAGTCTGGGTGATGCTCACCCCGCCGCCGAGTTGCAGCGCCTTGGTTCCGTCGCCGGCGGTGATGGGTTCGACCAGCTTGGCGTGAAATTGGATCGTGCCGGTCTTGCTGGGCGCAGGCTGAACGACCCCGGAAGCGGAAGTTCCACCCACCGGCAGAGCCGGCGGCGGGGCGGTCGTGGTCAAGGCGGGGCCCGCCCCCTGGCCCGGCGGCGATTGAACGGTGGATTGGCTGGCCGCGCGGACGGATTGCGCCTCGATGAATAATGGAGATTGCGAAAGGTCCTGGGCGACTTTGGACGCCGCGGACAGTTGGATCGTGCCTCGGACGATTAGATTCACCAGCAGGCGCGCGCCGCTGCGGGTGAGATGATTGTCCGAGGCCCGGAGCGTGGCATCGCCGATGAGAACGATGTCCACCTCTTGTTCCTGGAGCAAACCGCCAGGCGCGGGGGCGAGCCAGACGACGGCCTGTTTTGCCGAGCAGCTCACATCATTCGTGACAATGGAGACGGGGCCTTGGAGCTGCAAAATATTGGTCGGGCCGTCCGTCCAGTTGGCGGCGGAGGATGCGGTGATGAGGAGTTTTTCGCTGGTTGAGCTGGATTGGGCGCGTGCGGGCGACACGCAGGCGGCAAGAATCGGGACGGCGATCAGAATCCAGCCGAGGCCGGTCCTCGTCCAACGCACTGACAGGCTCCTTCCCGATGCAGCCATCGCAAGCGGCCAAAGCGGTGGGCGGCATTATAGAAACGGGCGAGGGAGCGTCAAAGAGATTGCCGATGGCTGAATTCGTCACTTGTCATTTGTCACTTGTCATTTGCCAATAGGCAATAGGCAATCAGCATTCTCTTCCCAATTGGCAATCGGTAATAGGGTATCCGTATAATCCGTGGTGGTTGAATTGCACCGCTGGTCGCATCAAGGAGCGCTTATGAGATTTTGGGCATTGGTATTGGCCGCGTTCGTCGCCGGTTGGGCGGGGAGTTGTGCGGCGAAGATGGATACGGCGGCAGCCACCTCGCGGCCGTCGCCGACGGATTCGTCTTCCACGGTGAAGACCGCCAATAAGTTTCCCACGCCGGCGGAATTGATGGCGAAAATCCAGGCGGCGCAGAAAAAGGAGGACCAGGTCCCGAAAGTGGCCTATTTCGATCTTTCCGAGGCGCTCGGTGAAAGGCCGGCCGATTTCAACCTGTTTAGCGAAGACCCCACGGCGCTGACGCTGCGGGTGCTGATCGATCGCTTGGAAAAGGCGCGACAGGACGGCGAGGTGCATGCGGTGCTGCTGCGGCTAGGCGATGGGACGTTGAATCTGTCGCAGGCCATGGAATTGCGCGATGAACTGGGGGCCTTGCATCGGGATGGGAAGCGGACGTTTGTCTATGCGGATTCGTTTGACACCAGCAGCTACATCGCCGCCAGCGGGGCAACCGATGTTTGCATGATGGAGGGCGGGGAAATTCTTATTCCCGGCGTGGGTTTTGAAACCTTGTTCGCCAAGGGGCTGCTGGACAAGGTCGGCGTGAAGGCCGATTTCGTGCAGATCGGGGAATACAAAGGCGCCGAAGAGGTATTCACACGAACCGACGCCAGCGAGGAATTGAAAAGCCAACTGAACACGCTGGCCGATTCGCTGTATGGGCAGATCATCGACACGATCAGCGCCAGCCGGAAGCTCAAGGCTGACGATGTGCGGCGGGTGGTGGACGATGCGCTGATTACCGGGGACGAGGCCAAGGCGCGGGGCCTGGTCGATCATCTGGTGGATGCCGGGGGCATTCGCGATCTGATGGCCGCGGAGCTTGGGCAGAAAGTGAATCTGGTGACGGACTACGGCCAGACGGATCGGAATCAAATCGATTTTTCCAGCCCGTTTGCGGTTTTCGCCATGCTGGCGCGAAAGCCGCACGAATCGACTCGGCCGGGAATCGCCGTCATCTACGCCGAGGGGCTGATCGTCGATGGGCCCAGCGCCGATGGATTGTTCAGCCAGGCCCAGAACATCGGTTCCGATACCATGCGCGAAGCGCTGCGCGCGGCGGAGAAGGATGACAAGATCGAAGCGGTGGTGATGCGCATCGATTCGCCCGGCGGCAGCGCCCTGGCCAGCGAGGCGATGTGGCAGGCGGCCCGCCGCGTTTCCAAAACCAAGCCGGTGATTGTCTCGGTTGGGTCGATGGCCGCCAGCGGCGGATATTACCTGGCCTCCGGCGGCGATTTCATCTTTGCCGATCCCACGGCCATTGTCGGCTCGATCGGCGTGGTCGGGGGCAAGTTTGTTCTGACCGATCTGTTCACGAAGATCGGGCTGAATACCCAAGAGTTCGTGCGCGGGAAAAACGCCGACCTTTTCAGCTCCGCGACCGAATGGGACCAGCGGCAACGCGAGCAAGTGACCCGTTGGATGCGCGAAACGTATGACCAATTCACCAAACGAGTGATGACCACCAGGCAAGGGAAGATCAAGGACATCGACGCGGTGGCGCGCGGACGGATTTTCGCCGCCCGGCAGGCCAAGGACCTGGGCATGGTGGACCGGATCGGCGGCATCCAGGATGCGATCGGCTACGCCGCCAAACAGGCGAACCTGAAGCCGGGGGATTTCGACGTCCGTGTGCTTCCCGAGCCCAAGACCTTCGCGGAGCTTCTCAACGGCTCCAGCAGCGACCGGGATGACGATTCGGTCATGCGGTTTTCGCCGCGGATGTCGATGGAGGCGCGGGGACTACTGGCCGCGCTTACGCCATCGATGCGGCAGGCCGTGGGGTTGGAACTGGACGAATTGATGCTGCTGCAGCGCCGCCCGCTGATGCTGGCGTCCCCGGTAATGTTTTTGGTGAGGTAGGGGTGGAAGGTCACATTTCAATAGGCAATAGGCAATAGGCAATAGGCAATGGGCAATTGGCAATAGGCAATCCTCCCCAAGCCAAGAACAAGCGTCACGCCCGGTTGAAGCCAGGCAAGCCCGACTTGGTTGCGTTTTTGGCCCGGGCCTTTATCCTTCATGTTGAACCGGCCCTTTAGCATGAAGGACGCGATAGATGTTGGGCTTCGGTAAGCGCGGCGGCGCGGAGAAGGTGCCGCGCGTCAGCGCCAAGCTCTGCACGGAACGGTTCAACGGGAAGTATCCGCACGTCGGGCTTTACGATTGCCGCGAGCGCAAGGTGTGGATTGCCAAGCCGTTGAACGGTCAGGCTATCCGCACCTCGCATGCGGCCCTGATCACGGGCGCGGACAATGCCACCTCCACCGTTTGGAAGGATCGCTTTCTGTGCTTCTGGTTTTACACGCCGCGAACCGGCGAGGGGTATCTCCAGGGCTATCCGATCGATTGGGACGAGGCCCACCTGCTGGTGCGGATCGATCCGCAATGGGATTACGATCGCCAGCGAATGGTCCCCGCGGAGTTGCAGGACCAGATCGACGAGAACCTCGAGCGACAGATGCGCCACGGCGAACGTATTTGGGATTTCTTCCAAAAGTGTTCGCTCGACTACCCGATGAACTTGCACTACATCGGGCAACGGACGACGGATTCACAGTTTTACGTTAAACGCCTGGAACCCAGGTCAAAATGATAATGACGGCCTTCCCGCATGATGAGGTGGAATTGTATGGGTTATAGGGTCTGGGTCGCCTTTACCGGCGGGGAAAAATAGCCGAAGATAGCTGTCTAGCGCTCCATTTTTATGAGGCAAGGGCCATGAGCTTTCTTACTCCTAACATCAAGGCATTCCAGGTTTTTCCGGACGTTCCCGCTCCGCTTCAGCCGCTCCTGGAGATGGCCAACAATCTCTGGTGGATTTGGCATCCGGACGCGGCGGAGCTGTTTCGCCGGCTGGACCGAAATCTTTGGGAAGAAGTCAATCACAACCCGGTGAAGCTGCTGGGGATTATCGATCAGAAGAGATTGGCCGATGCCGCGGCCAACGACGGCTACATGGCTCAGCTAAGCCGGGTTTACGAGGCCTTCAAATACCATCTCAAGGAAACAGGCTGGTTTGCAAAATCCCACCCCGCGGCGTCGGGGCAGAAAAAGCCGTTTCTGGTCGCCTATTTTTCGGCCGAGTTCGGGTTGCACGAATCGCTGCCGGTCTATTCGGGCGGCCTGGGGGTGCTGGCGGGCGACCATCTCAAGAGCGCCAGCGAGATCGGTTTGCCGCTCGTGGCCATGGGGCTGCTCTATCGCAATGGCTATTTCCAGCAATATCTTTCCGCGGACGGTTGGCAGCAGGAGGCCTATCCGGAGATGGATTTCTACAACCTGCCCATCGAGCCCGTGAAGCACACGGATGGCTCGTCCGTGCAGGTGCGAGTGGATTTGCCGGAGAACGCCGTGTTCTGCAAGGTGTGGCGCTCCAATGTCGGTCGCGTGCCACTCTATCTGCTGGACACCAATTTGCAGGAGAATGCGCCGGCGGACCGGGAGATCACGGGCCGGCTTTACGGCGGCGGGCCGGAAATGCGCATCAAGCAGGAGATCGTGCTGGGGATCGGCGGCGTGAGGGCGCTGGCGGCGATGCAGATCGAGCCGACGGTCTTTCATATGAATGAAGGACACAGCGCGTTTTTGGCCCTGGAGCGAATTCGCGTCCTTCTGGAAAACAGTCTGCTTACCTTCGATCAGGTGCGGCAATATGTGATGGCGACCAATGTCTTCACCACCCACACCCCGGTCCCCGCGGGCATCGACACGTTTTCGCCCGACACCATGTCCAAGCATTTCAAGCATTATTATCCATCCCTGAAGTTGGATGAAGAGGGATTTCTCGCCCTCGGCCGCGAGGAAGTCACCAATAAGAAGCAGGGGTTTTCGATGGCCGTGCTGGCCATTCGCCTGGCCGACAGCGTCAATGCAGTCAGCGAATTGCACGGCGACGTAAGCCGCAAGATGTGGCACAACCTCTGGCCGCAGGTCCCTCCGCACGAGGTGCCCGTCAAGCACATCACCAATGGGATTCACGTTCGCTCGTGGCTGTCGCCGGACATGGTTTATGTCCTGGATCGATATCTCAGCGGAAAATGGCAGACCGATCCCACCGACCAATCGGTTTGGGAAGGCGTCGCGCAGATTCCCGACGAGGAATTGTGGCGCTGTCACGAGCATTGCCGGGAGCGGCTGGTCGGCTGGACGCGCGGAATTCTCAAGGATCAACTCACGCGGCGCGGGGCGTCGTTTGACGACATCGCCATTGCCGACGAGGTGCTCGACCCCGAGGCCCTCACCGTTGGTTTCGCACGCCGATTCGCCAGCTACAAACGCGGCTCGCTCCTTCTGCGCGATGTCTCCCGCCTTCAACGGGTGCTGGAGGATGTCAAGCGGCCCGTTCAGTTCATCTTCGCGGGCAAGGCGCATCCGGCGGACCATGAGGGCAAGGAACTCATAAAGGCGATCGTCAATTTCGCCCGCAATCCGGCCATTCGCCGCAAAGTCGTCTTCCTGGAGAATTACGACATCAACATCGCCCGCATGCTGGTGCAGGGCGTGGATGTCTGGCTCAACACTCCGCGGCGCGGCATGGAAGCCAGCGGCACCAGCGGTATGAAGGCCGCCGCCAACGGCGTCCTCAATTGCTCCGTCCTCGACGGCTGGTGGGTCGAGGGATATTCCCCGGACCTCGGCTGGGCCATCGGCCGCGGCGAGAGCTATTCCGACGGCAACACCCAGGACCAGCTCGAAAGCCAGGCCCTCTATGACATCCTGGAAAAACAGATCATCCCGCTGTTCTACAAGCGCACGGTGGACAACATCCCGCGCGAATGGATCGCCAGGATGAAAACCTGCATGCGCAAGCTCGCCCCGGTTTTCAACACCAACCGGATGGTGTACGACTACACCGAGAAATTCTATGTCCCGGCCGACATGCGCGGCCGCGACCTCGCCGCCGATAGTCTCGAGCGCTCCATCAAGCTTGCCAAGGCCAAGGAAATGCTTCGCCAGCGCTGGGGCGGGATCAAGATCGTCGGCATTCACGTCGGCGGCAACGGGCATTATCGCGTCGGCGAAAACATGCAGGTCGAAGCCCTGATCGATTTGCCGGACATCGATCCGCGCGAAGTCGCGGTGGAAATGTATGCCGGCCCGATCACGGCCACCGGCGAGATCGGCGCCCCGAAGATTTTGCCGATGTCTTATTCCAAGCAGATCGCCGGGGCCAGGCACGTGTTCAGCGGCCAGATCGAATGCCGCGCCAGCGGCCGGCAGGGATTCGCCGTCCGCGTGTTGCCGGGCGACGCGGACATGGCCACCCCCTTTGAGCCGGGTTTGATTGCGTGGAATTAGCAAAGCCCGAGGATGTTCATCCCCGGGGCGTTTTGGCGCAAGTTTAGCCGCGACCCGAAGGGGAGCGCGTTTGAATATTTGACCAATCGCCGGCGCCACTCACCGCCGTTTCTTCTTTTTATTCCGATCCTTCTTCTCCATGAACCCCGATTTCTTGGTGCTGAGCATCGGGCCGCCGGGCATCCCCAGATTGCTCAATCCGCCCGACATCACCGATTTCATAAATCGCATTTTCCCCATCATTCCCTGGCCGCCCAGGGCGCGCATCACGTCGCGGGCGCTTTCGAATTGCTTGATGAATTGACTGACCTCATGGACGGGCACCCCGGACCCGGCCGAGACCCTGCGGCGCCGACCGTGTTCCAGAATCTCCGGCTTCTTCCGCTCCTCGCGGGTCATTGAATCGTAAATCGCCCGCATGTGCGACATCTGACGCTCCACGTCGCCGTCGTTCATGTTGGCCGCTTTGCTCAGATCGCCCATGCCGGGGATCATCCCCATCACTTTGCCGATCGACCCGAGCTTTTTGATCTGCCCCATCTGCGACATGAAATCGTCGAGCGTGAACTGGCCCTTCTCCATCTTGGCCTGGAGCTTGGCGGTTTCCTCCATGTCGAAATTCTTCTGGGCTTCGGTGACCAGTCCGACGATGTCGCCCATTCCCAGGATGCGCGAGGCCATGCCCTCGGGCCGGAATTCCTCCAAGGCCTCCAGCTTCTCCCCCACGCCGAGGAATTTCACCGGCTTGCCGGTCACCATCTTGGCCGAGAGCAGCGCCCCGCCGCGCGTGTCGCTGTCCAGCTTCGTGAGGATCAGGCCGTCCAGCTCGAGCTGGTCGTTGAAGGCCTTGGCGCTGTTGACCGCGTCCTGGCCGCTCATGCTGTCCAGGACGAGATAGATCTGATGCGGCTTGAGCTGCGCGTTGATGTCGCGCAATTCGCCCATCAAATCATCGTCGATGTGGAGCCGCCCCGCGGTGTCGAGAATGACCACATCGCGCCCGGACGATTTAGCCTGCGCGATTGCCGCGCGACAGACGGAAACCGCCGCCCCGCGAGCAACCTGGCCATGCGGGGCGACCTTTGAATCATCGGTATAAACCGGGACATCGACCTGCTGGCCGATGACGCGAAGCTGCTCGACCGCCGCCGGGCGCTGCAAGTCCGCCGCCGCCAGCATCGGATGATGTCCCTTACCGATGAGGAATTTGGCCAGCTTGCCGCAGGTGGTTGTTTTTCCCGAGCCTTGCAGGCCGCACATCATGAGAACGGTTGGCCCCGGCTGTACGAAATAAATCTGTGCGTCCACCGGTCCCAGGAGATTCAGCAATTCGTCGTAGCAGATTTTGACCATCAACTCGCCGGGCTGAAGGCTTTTGATGACCTCCTGTCCGATGGCTTTCTGGATGACGTGCTCGTTGAAATCGTTGACGACTTTGAGATTGACATCGGCTTCGAGCAGCGCGGTGCGGACGTTTTTCATCGCCTCGCGGATATTTTCCTCGCTGATGCGGCCGCGGCCGGTGAGGGATCGGAACACGCCGCTGAATTTGTCGGTGAGGGTGTCGAACATCGGTTGGTTTATGATACGAGGCTGAATACGTTGTGCAAAATGCCGAGCGGCGTTATCGCCGGAGGACCCGATGAGCAGAAAACGTAAGCCATACCAGGAAATGAATGCCGACGAACTGGCGGAGGCAACAAAAAAATACGACAAGGAATTCGTGGCCGATGAGGCCCGGCCGCTTACGGCGGCCGAGCGCAAGGTCTTCGAGTCCGCGCGCCGCCGTGGGCCTGTTCGCCCCCGTATGGGCAAAAGCGCCGAAAAGATCAATATCACCATCGAGCGAGGGTTACTAAGGGAAACGGATGGTTTGGCCTCCAAGAGTGGCAAGAGCCGCTCAGAACTGATTGCCGAGAGCCTGCGGCTTCTGTTGAGACGGAGAGCGAGTTAGGTTGGATTACCATTTTCTGTCGATCACTGATAAGGAGGTCGCATAGGGGGGGGGAAACGCATTTCATTCAAGCACCCAGCACCTTGACGCCGAGCTTTTTCGCGGCCTTGCGCAGCGGATCATCCAGCGTCGCCAGCGGTAGCTGACGACGCAGGGCCAGGTCCAGGTACAGGGCGTCATAGCTCGTCAGTCGATGCGATCGGCACAGGGGCAACAGGTGAGTGAATGCTCGGCCCGGGCCTTCTTCGTCGATCTCCAGATCAAAGCCGTCCACCAGCGCGATGAATTCCGCCACTTTTGCCGGGGTGATCCGGCCTTTGCGTTCGGCCAGGGCAAGAACATTGATCAATTCCACGAACCACCATGCCGGCACGAGCGCCGCCTCGCCACCCATTCTTTGCAACAGCGCCCGAGTTGCCGGCGTGGCCTCATCGCCAAAGCACCATGCCAGGGCCACCGAGGAATCGACCACAAAGCTGGGTTTCACGGCCGTCCTTCATTGACCAGATCGCGGATTTTCAAGCCCCCGAGCCTGACGCCCTTGGACGATTCGATCCAACGTCCAATGGCTTCCCTGCGTTGTTGCGGCGGCATTTTTTTTCTGGCCGGCACGAGTCGGGCGACGGGCGTCCCGTGCTTGGTAATGGTGAACTCCTTGCCGCCTTCCACCAGTTCCAGGAGTTCGGAAAAGCGCGTCTTGGCATCATACGCGCCGACAATATTGGGATGTTGAATAGCAGCCATGCAAGTTCCCATTAAAGGATCAGACTAGACGGCGACCAGTCTAATTATCGGCTCGAGCGGCGTCAAGGGTTGGAAGAATCAAATGCAACCGCGGAGACACCGAGAAAGACGCGGAGGAATTCTGTACCGCGCCGCCTCGGCACGCGGCAATCCGCGTCCTTCAATGCTGGTGGCCCTCGCCAGGGCGGTCGGCGTCAAGCCGACCGTCGAGGCCGCGTGACCCTTTAACGCCGGACAAATGAGGGATGTCCCCAATCCGCCAGAAGGGCCGCGCCGCAACGGACGCTGTCGTCAGGCCAACTCAAACTTGCGAACCGGCGATGGCGCGCCAATAATTCAACCAACCGGCAAAACGGAAGCGAGCTTCGGAGGCGTCCGTCTCGCCAGGGATAGCCGGCCGGGTGTGCGACGAACGATCGCCGCGGGTGGCGGAAGACGAATTCCGCAAACAGCCGAATGGGGTGCAAACAATATGAAAAAGAGCGCAACGACTAAGGGCGAATCCCCTTCTCGGCTGATCGACGCGAGGATCAAGGAACTGGGCGACTGGAGGGGCAAGACGCTCTCCCATGTCCGCGCTCTCATCAAACAGGCTGACCCTGAGGTGGTCGAGGAGTGGAAGTGGAGAGGCGTTCCGGTTTGGTCTCACGATGGACTGATCTGCACCGGCGAGACGTATAAGAGCGTCGTGAAGCTGACTTTCGCCAAGGGCGCTTCGCTCAAGGACCCTTCAGGACTATTCAACTCCACCCTTGAAGGCAACGCCAGGCGCGCTATCGATTTCCATGAGGGTGATGAAATAGATGAGGATGCTAATGCCACGAAGTTAGCTCATATCTTTGTATTTGGCGTAGAGTTGTGATTTGAGTTCGGTCCGGGGTGAGGTCATATAGGGAAAATGTTTCTTCCGGCCTTTAAGCGCCCGGGGTTCGAGG